>Ga0247844_1000018_pt1 | contig 287665 bp, 266 predicted proteins | sample LaCtaG_FD_192421 | JGI IMG/M metagenome (GOLD analysis project Ga0247844, IMG submission 192421) | Freshwater microbial communities from meromictic Lake La Cruz, Castile-La Mancha, Spain - LaCruzMarch201714.5m_1 | ecosystem: Environmental > Aquatic > Freshwater > Lake | place: Spain... | reverse complement strand
CCAAATATATCATCTTGATAAGTTTGAACGCTGTCTATCATAAAACATGTTCCATCTTGATTATATTCAAATGCATATTTTTCCTCCCCATTTTCGTAATAGCTTTTTTCTGTAAACTTAGAAATAGTTTCACCATTCACAATTTGATGTTTCTGAAAACAAATACTTTCGTTATTTGAGTTATAAACTGAAATCATCTTGCCTGTTAGAATTTGGTTGTTATAATCTAAATATTCATCAATTCTATATGAATTTTGAAAGTGTCGATAGATAAATGATATCATATTATTTTGCTCTATCATTTTATTTAATTGCTCAATTGAAAAAACAAAATATGAAATGAATTCGAACTTACCATCTTTTAGAATAGTTTGTGAAATTAAAATGTCATTTTTTGACCGAATTTCAGTTTCATAACCGTTAGAAGTTTCCCTTTGAATTGAAAACTCGTTTCCATTTTCATCAATATTTTTAAATTTATTGTCCATGTTAGTATTGCAAATTTTCGTATTGCAAATGTCAAAAATAAAATAGCTTTTACAAGTAAATAGATTGTTGGTTAATGACACCATAATAATGGTAAATCAATCTGTGAATCTGTGGCTCCTTTTCCAACAAATCTCAAATCACATTCACTTCAGGAATTATCGTTACTCCGAATTTTTCGAAAACTGATTCTTGAATTTGCATGGCTAGTTTCCAAATTTCGTTGCCAGTGGCATTTCCATAATTTACCAAAACCAATGCTTGGTCTTTGTGTGAGCCGGTATTACCAACTACTTTACCTTTCCAGCCACATTGTTCTATGAGCCAACCTGCGGCTAGTTTGGTGTGGGTTTCGCTGGTTTTGTAACCAACCAAAGCTGGGTATTTTTCTTTTAAAGTTAAATATTCTTCAGTTGGAACTTCAGGGTTTTTAAAAAAACTTCCTGCATTTCCCAATACTTTTGGGTTAGGTAATTTTGATTCACGAATGGCAATTACTACTTCGCTTACATCTTGAATGGTAGGATTTTCAATGTTTTTACTTTTCAATACATCTTGTATGGCACCGTACGAAACATTGATTTTGGCTTGTTTTAATAATTTAAAAGTAACCGATGTAATGATGTATTTTCCTTTGGCTTCATGCTTAAAAATACTTTCTCTATAACCAAATTTACAGTCAGCATTCGAAAATATTTTCTGCTCATTGTTTTCAATATTATAAGCTTCCACCTCGTAGCAAGTATCTTTTATTTCTACACCATATGCACCAATATTTTGCATAGGTGCAGCACCCACATAACCTGGAATCAGCGAAAGATTTTCTATTCCTGCATAATTATTATTTACACAAAACAAAACAAATTGATGCCATGCTTCACCTGCCATAGCTTTGATATAAACATGTTCTGCATCTTCTTTTACTTTTTCAATACCTAAAATAGCCATTTTCAAAACCAAGCCATCGTAGTTTTTGGTCAATAAAATATTGCTACCACCACCAATAACAAGTGTTTTTCTATTGGCTAAATTGAAATTATCAATTACAAATTGAAGTGTTTCAACAGAATCAATTTCAATAAAATCAGATGCAGTGGCATCAATACCAAAAGTATTAAATGGTTTAAGCGAAATATTGGGTTTTAAAATCATTTGGGGCAAATAAATGTTTTATTTTTTTAACTGCAAACAATAGAACAAAAGTAAAAAAGGTTAATTCATAAGTAATTTTATAAAAAACCTATATCTGCGAAATTCTGCGTTATCTGCGGGAAAACTTGGAAAACTATGGAAACTTAGGGAATTTACTAAAGTCGGGTTTGCGTTTTTCTAAGAACGAATTTTTGCCTTCTTTGGCTTCATCGCTTAGGTAATAAAGTAAAGTAGCATTTCCTGCTAATTCTTGAATACCCGCTTGTCCGTCCAATTCAGCATTAAAACTTGCTTTTATCATACGTAAAGCCACTGGACTTTTTTCAATCATTTTCTGACACCATTTGATGGTTTCGTCTTCTAGTAATTCTAAAGGCACCACTTTATTTACTAGGCCCATATCTAAAGCTTCTTGCGCATTGTATTGGTCGCATAAAAACCAAATTTCTCTGGCTTTCTTTTGTCCAACTACTCTAGCTAAATAGCCAGCTCCAAAACCACCATCAAAACTACCCACTTTTGGTCCTGTTTGACCAAATTTGGCATTTTCAGCAGCTATCGAAATATCGCAAATTACATGTAATACATGTCCACCACCAATTGCATAACCCGCTACCATTGCTATAACTGGCTTAGGAATTCTGCGGATTTGCATTTGTAAATCCAACACATTTAAACGAGGAATTCCATCATCGCCTACATAACCTCCGTGTCCGCGCACACTCTGATCGCCACCACTGCAAAAAGCTTTTCCGCCTTCGCCAGTTAAAATTACCACGCGCACATCTTGATTTTGGCGCGCTAATTCCATGGCTTCGCTCATTTCTTGAACGGTAAGCGGGGTAAATGCATTGTGCACATGCGGACGGTTAATACTAATTTTAGCAATACCTTCGTAGTATTGAAATAAAATTTCCTTGTACTCCTTTAGAGTGGTCCAATTATATTTACTTGTCATATTTTTTTTAGTTCTCAGTTCTTAGTTTTTAGTACTTAGTTTTTTAATTTTCAGTAATTAGGATGTTATTTCTTGTTAGCTGAATAAAGCCAAAAGCTTAATCAGGTTATAAGCCAGAAGCTAGTTGCCAGTCGCTATCCCGATAGCTATCGGGAGCCTATAACCATTTTCCTAAACGCTTTATACACTTCGGCACTTTTATTCATATCAAAACTCAGTTCTAATATTTTGGCTGTTTCCGAAGGTTCAAAAAACGAATTTAATGCTTGGTTTAATTCATTTTGCGAGGTGCAATTTTCGTAAATTATTCCAAAATCGGCAGCTAAATTTTTTGCTTTTAATGTATGTTTGGTTAAAAAGAATTTATCTAATTCGGGTGCACTGCTTGGTCCATCAATTAAATTAAAAATTCCTCCTCCATTATTATTTAATAAAATAACGCGCAAATTGTTTGGAATATAATTGTTCCAAAAAGCATTTCTATCGTAAAAAAATGCCAAATCACCAGTTATTAAAGTGGTAATTTTATTATTGATTAGGGCTGCACCCAATGCAGTTGAGGTACAACCATCAATACCGCTTGTGCCCCTGTTACAAAAAACGGTTAAATTTTTGGCAGTTAAACCTAAATAACTTACATAGCGTATAGCAGTGCTATTAGCAATTTGTAATTGACTTTGGTTTGGCAATTGCTCCAAAACATTTTTTACAGTCACCAATTCATTAAACACACTTTGATTATTTTGGGTAAAATCAGCTACTAATTTTTTGGCTTTCGCATTTATATTTTGCCAATTTATTAAAAATGAATTTTCAGAAATGAATTGTTCAGCAATAAATTTTAGTGGAGTAATATTATCTATAATTAAATAATCAGTAACATTATCATAGGTGTTTACCAAATCTTCATCTTGCTGAATTCTAAAATGAAATTTTGGTTTTTGCTTTTTTAGCCAAAGTTTTAACGCTTTTGATAAAACAGGTCCACCTAAGCTAATAATTAAATCAGGTTCTAAAGTTTTTAAAATTTCGGGTGTTGCTTGCGCAACAATCAAATCGTAATGCGAAATGGAACTACTTTCATATTGATTTGAAACTACATCGCTTAAAATTACAAAGCCTTTTTGTTCCAAACTTTTTAAAACCGAGGCTAATTCTTGGTCAGGAAAACCTTGCCCAACTAATATTACCTTTTTTGAACTTGATTTAACTGCATTTAATAATTTATTTTTATCAAAATTGTCAAAGATTGTTAAATTGTTGAATGTTTTTATTTTATAATTGTCTATTGCCCATTGCCCATTGTCAATTGCCAATTCTTCGAACAATTCCTCGTACAAAGGTTCTACCAAAGGCACATTTATATGCACTGGTCCTTTAACTGGAAACATAGATTTTTCTAATAAACTTTGAACTTCGAACTTCGAACTTCGAACTTCAAACTGTAAACTTCCCCTTACATGACTTCCAAAAACATTAACTTGGTTAATCATTTGTCCATCTTGCTGGTTAAGCAATTCTGAAGGTCTATCGGCAGTTAAAACTATTAAAGGAATTTTTTGATAAAACGCTTCGGCTATAGCAGGAAAGAAATTAAGCGTGGCAGTGCCACTGGTACAAATTAAGGCTACCGGTTTTTGTAATTGTTGAGCCATACCAAGAGCAATATAACCTGCACTTCGTTCATCAACAATGGCATAAGTTTTAATGTTTTTATTTCGGTTAAAAGCAAACACTAATGGCGCAGAACGCGAGCCCGGACAAATTACAGCATGCTCAATTCCAAAATCGCTGCAATGTTTAGATAATATTGTTACTTGGTTATTCAAAAGCATTGCAAAGTAATGGGTAATTACAAGCTAAATTGAATGATTTTTGATAATTAAATTAGAGCGTGTAAAAATTATTGAAATTACGAGCAGCATGAAAAACACTTAAAATATCAATTCTATCCTCAGAAACAATTTTATAAAAGATGCGATAACTACCAACCTCAATTTCTCTATAGTTGCTTACTCCAACTTCAGGAATTACTTTACCTGAATTAGGATATTTTTTTTAAATTTGGGTACTATTTTTTATTTTTAAAATGGTTCTTTTTGCGTACAAGGAACTATCGCGACTTATAAAATCCTTTATTTCTTTTAAATCAAATAATGCTTGATGTGTCCAATTTATTTGAACCATTCTTCAATATTTTTATCAAGTTCTTCTTCGCTAATTATCTCATTTTTGATTGATTGATTGTTCCCAATATCAATTCTATCAAGTACAATTAATTTTTCTATTAATTCATCTATCGAAAAACTATCCGAAAAAGTGTTAACCGTTTCTATCACTTTATTTTTAACTAACATAATGATTTTTTATACAAAAATATTTAATTATGTGGTTTCTGCAATTTAATAAATCGATTAAATTGAATTTTTTCATTTTCAAGTTTAGCCAATTGTATATTTAAAATATATTCGCAACAAAATTGATACTTTTAATAAATGAAAATACTTTGTGTAGGCCGTAATTACAGCGAACATGCCAAGGAATTAGGTAATGCCGTTCCAGAAAATCCAGTAATATTTAGCAAACCCGATACTGCTTTGCTAAAAAATAATGAACCTTTTTATTTACCAAGTTTTAGTAACGATGTGCACCACGAGGTGGAATTGGTTATAAAAATTAATAAAGTGGGAAAAAAAATTCAGGAAAAATTTGCCCGTAATTATTTTTCAGAAATTGGCTTAGGCATTGATTTTACAGCCCGCGATATGCAGTCAGAACTAAAAGCAAAAGGTTTACCTTGGGAATTGGCTAAAGCCTTTGATGGTTCGGCACCAATTGGTAATTTTATCAATATGGAAAACATGGATTTGAAAAATATTGATTTCAGTTTGCAAAAAAATGGTCAAATAGTGCAAAAAGGAAACACAGCTCAAATGATATTTTCTTTTGAACAAATTGTAAGTTTTGTATCACAATATTTTACTTTAAAAGTAGGCGATTTAATTTATACCGGAACTCCTGCAGGGGTTAGTCAAGTTAATATTGGCGATAAACTAGAAGGTTATATTGGCAAAGATTTAATGCTTACTTGCGAGGTAAAATAAATTTTATTTTTTATAAATGCTATGTTCTATGTGGTTCAATTTATTTTATATGTTAAAATGGAGATTAATTTTATTAGTTGTTTTTACAGCTTTAACAATTAAAACAAATGCGCAAAATTACCCGCAAAATTATTTTCGTTATCCGTTAGATTCATTACCAAGTTTGGTTTCGCCATTTGGAAGCTTGCGCGATAATCATTTTCATAGTGGAATGGATTTACGTACCAATCAGCGTGAGGGTTTACCTGTATTTGCTAGTGCCGATGGTTATGTTTCGCGTATCAAAATTCAAAGCATTGGTTATGGCAAAGCCATTTATTTAGATCACCCAAATGGTTTTACAACTGTTTACGGACACCTTCAAAAATACTCAGGAAAAATAGGGGAGTGGATTCAAAATTATCAATACAAAAACCAAACTTTTGAGTTTGATTATGTTTTTGAAAAACCTGTATTATTGGTTAAAAAAGGCGATACCATTGGCCTAAGTGGCAATAGTGGTGGTAGCTCTGGTCCGCATGTTCATTTTGAAATTAGAAACACCAAATCCGAAAAAATTATAAATCCTGCTTTATTTGGTATTATACCTTTTGATACCTTAAATCCTATCATAAAAAATGTGTTTGTATATAATTTTGTTACTGATGGACTTTTACTAAAACAAAAGCTAAAAATTGATAACCAAACCATTATTCCAACCAAAATTCCAGGTTATTTTATTTGCAAAAAAGCACTTGAATTGCCAGTCGAAACTTATGGTTTTGGCATTGAAGCTTACGATTATATTTATGACTCAACCGATGAAAAAGGAATTTATGAATACTACATATCTCAAAACGGAAAATATATATTTAAGCACACTTTAAATCAATTTGCTTTTGATGAAAGCAAATACATCAATACACATATTGATTACCCATTTTACAAAGCATCAAAAATCCGCATTCAAAAATGTTTTGTAGATGATGGAAATGAATTTAGTACCTATGAAACAGATGATTGGAAAGGAAAATTGTTGATAAGAGAAAATAAGCGAGATACTTTACTTTTTATAGTAACAGATTTTAACTATAACTCATTTTTTTTATTTGTTCCTTTTGTTGGTTTGCCAAGTAAAATAGACAAAGAAAAGCAAGATTATTTAAAATCAATCAAATACAAAAAGGCATTTTATCCATTAAAAAAGAATAGCATAAAAACAAAAGATTTTTTGTTTGAATTGGATGCTAAATCCATTTATGATACTGTGTTTTATGATTTTGAAATTTTGCCAAAATCAAAAAATTCATACAGCAAAACCTTTAAAATTTTCAACCCAACTGCACCAATACACAAGGCTGCCGATATTACCATTAAACCAATAAAAGTTAAAACTGAATATCAAAATAAATTGCTTTTAGCATATTATTTTAATGATGAAAAAAATTACAGAAGTGCTGGCGGAAATTTTGAAAATGGAATGGTACGCGGAAAAGCCAGTAATTTCGGGCATTACTTTGTAACCATGGATACCATTGCACCAACAATAAAACAGGTTTTTATCAATACCGAAGAAGCAATAGGTGATAGCTTACATTATTATTTTGAAATAAAAGATAATTTTAGCGGAATTGGCAAATACGAAGGAAACTTAAATGGAGAATGGATTTTGCTAGATTTTGATGCTAAAAGCAATTTACTCACCTATCATTTCGATAAAATTTGGTATAATTTAGCGGCTCAAAATAAAGATAGTAAACTAAAAAATACGGCTATTATAAAACCAGAAGTACTTATTCGTGTTACTGATAAAAAAGGAAATGTGGCCTATAAAACATTCATAATGCCCATCACATTCGAATAAGTGTAACTAAGAATTTTAAACTAAAAACTAAAAAATGACAAAATTAAAAATAGGCGATACAGCGCCATTATTTTCATGCAATAACCAAAAAGGTGAAATAGTATCTTTAAATGATTTTAAAGGTAAAAAATTGGTTTTGTATTTTTATCCTAAAGATTCAACTCCTGGTTGTACATCAGAAGCGTGCGATTTAAGAGATAATTACCAAAGCTTTCAAGAACAAGGATATGAAATACTAGGTGTAAGTCCTGATTCAGAAAAGTCCCACATAAAGTTCATTGAAAAGTATGAGTTACCTTTTAATTTACTTGCCGATTTAGACCATAAAGTAGCAGAATCTTATAATGCTTGGGGTGAAAAAAGTATGTATGGCAAAACTTATATGGGCATTTTAAGGTCTACCTTTGTAATAAATGAAAAAGGAATAATAGAAAAAATAATAGAAAAAGTAGATACAAAAGCGCATTCAAAACAATTAATATAAAAAAAATTTGGAAAAAATATTTTTTATCTTATTTTCACACAAATATTTACCATAATGCCTACCCAATTTATAAATACAATGAATAAAACCGAAGCTGGGTTTCATTTATTAATGATTCTTTCAAAAGCTGATGGAATTATAGAAAAATCAGAAAGCCATGTTTTATTAGATTTTTTAGAAAATAACTTCAATGAGCCAATAGATATAATAAAAGAACAAGCTTTTCTAATGGCATATCCATCAGAGGATTTAATAAGTCATTTTATTGAAATAGCCGAGCAGTTTTTTAAAATAAGTACTACTTTTGAAAGAAATAATTTACTTCAATTTGCTATGAAAATATGCATGGCTGATGAAAAAATGGAAATACACGAAAATATTTTTATTAATAAATTGTATGATTCTTGGGGACTTGATTAAATAAAGATTCTTTTAAAAAGCCGCTGTTAAGCGGTTTTTTTTTGCTTAAATGATGATTTTCAAAAATAAAATTAAAAAACTTTAGTTTTAACTTGTATTAATAAATAAGAATATTATATTTGCACCCCCTTTAAACGGGAAAAGTCCCAAGCGGCATTGTCTGATGGTTATTTTTACAATTCAACCCGCTCAGCAAACTGTATTTTATAGCTTATTTAAAATATTTTTTGTTGCGCATTTGTTTTGCAAAATAATTCGTCTACCTTTGCAGCCCTTTAAAAAAAGGAGAATTAGAATTTAATTAATATGCCAACTATACAACAGCTTATTAGAAAAGGTCGTACCGATGTGGTTTTTAAAAGTAAATCACCAGCATTAGACAACTGTCCTCAACGTAGAGGTGTTTGTACTCGTGTTTACACTACCACACCTAAAAAACCAAACTCAGCAATGCGTAAAGTTGCTCGTGTTCGTTTAACAAATGGAAATGAAGTGAATGCTTATATTCCAGGAGAAGGTCACAATTTACAAGAACACTCTATCGTTTTAGTACGTGGTGGTCGTGTAAAAGATTTACCCGGTGTAAGATATCACATTGTTCGCGGGGCATTAGATACTGCGGGAGTTGAAGGAAGAACACAACAGCGCTCAAAATATGGAACTAAACGTCCTAAACCAGGAGCAGCTCCTGCAGCAGACGCTAAAGGCAAAAAGAAAAAATAATTTAGAAGCCAAAAAGCGATAGATTACAATGAGAAAATCAAAACCAAAAAAACGCATTTTAACACCAGATCCAAAGTTTAACGATACTTTGGTAACTAGGTTTGTAAATAATATGATGTGGAGTGGAAAGAAAAACACTTCTTATTCAATTTTTTATGAAGCTTTAGATAAAGTAGAAGCAAAACTTCAAGAACGTGGCATTGATGTTTGGAAAAAAGCATTAAATAATATTATGCCTTCAGTTGAAGTTAAAGCAAGAAGAGTTGGAGGATCAACCTTTCAAATTCCAATAGAAGTACCTGCAGAAAGAAAAATTGCAGTAGGTATGAAATGGATGATTTTATACAGTAGAAGACGAAGCGAAAAATCTATGTCGGATAAACTAGCTGCCGAAATTATAGCTGCTTCTAAAAATGAAGGCGCTTCAGTTAAAAAAAGAGAAGATACGCATAAAATGGCTGATGCCAACAAAGCATTCTCTCACTTTAAAATATCATAATTAAACAATAAAAGCATAAAATGTCTCGCGATCTAAAACTTACAAGAAATATCGGAATTGCAGCTCACATTGATGCAGGTAAAACTACAACAACTGAGCGTATACTTTATTACTCTGGTGTTAACCATAAAATTGGTGAAGTACATGATGGTGCTTCCACAATGGATTGGATGGTACAAGAAGCTGAACGAGGTATAACAATTACTTCAGCTGCAACTACTGTGCCTTGGGAATATAGAGGAAATAAATTTCAAATTAATATCATTGATACCCCAGGACACGTTGATTTTACTGTTGAAGTTAATAGATCTTTACGTGTATTAGATGGATTAGTATTTTTATTTAGTGCAGTAGATGGTGTTGAACCTCAATCTGAAACTAATTGGAGATTAGCAAATAATTACAACGTTGCTCGTTTAGGATTTGTTAATAAAATGGATCGCTCAGGTGCTGATTTCTTAAACGTGGTAAAACAAGTAAAAGAAATGTTAGGTAGCAATGCAGTTCCTTTGCAATTACCAATTGGATCTGAAGATGGATTTAAAGGTGTTGTTGATTTGATTAATTTCAGAGGAATGGTATGGAATGAGCACGACAAAGGAATGACTTTTCAAGAAATTCCAATTCCTGAAGAAATGTTAGAAGATTCTCTTTTTTGGAGAGAAAAATTACTAGAAGCTGTTTCGGAATACGATGATAAATTGATGGAGAAATTCTTCGATGATCCTAAAAGTATTTCAGAAAGAGAAATTTTAGACGCTTTAAGAGCTGCTGTTATTGATATGAAAATTGTACCTATGTTATGTGGTTCATCATTCAAAAATAAAGGAGTTCAAACCATGTTGGATTTAGTAATGGAATTATTACCAAGTCCTATGGATAGAAAAGAAGTAGTAGGAACAAATCCTGATACAGGCGTTGAAGAAACTCGCAAACCAGATTATAAGGAACCTTTTGCTGCATTAGCATTTAAAATTGCAACAGATCCATTTGTTGGTCGTTTAGCTTTTATGCGTGCTTATTCTGGTAAATTAGATGCTGGTTCATATGTATTAAATACACGCAGTGGTAACAAAGAAAGAATTTCTCGTATTTTCCAAATGCATGCAAACAAACAAAATCCAATTGAAAGTTTAGGAGCAGGAGATATTGGTGCAGCAGTAGGATTCAAAGATATTAGAACTGGTGATACTTTGTGTGATGAAAAGTTTCCAATTGTTTTAGAGGCTATGGATTTTCCAGAACCAGTTATTGGATTAGCTGTTGAACCAAAAACACAAACAGATTCTGACAAGTTAGGTATGTCTTTAGCAAAATTAGCAGAAGAAGATCCTACTTTTAGAGTTAAAACAGACGAAGATACCGGACAAACTATTATTTCAGGTATGGGTGAATTACACTTAGAAATTATAGTTGATAGATTAAGACGTGAATTTAAAGTTGAGGTAAACCAAGGTGCTCCTCAGGTTTCATATAAAGAAACAATAACACAACCAGTTATACACAGAGAGTCATACAAAAAACAATCTGGTGGTAGAGGAAAGTTCGCAGATATTCAGTTTGAATTAATACCAGGTGATCCAGATAAGTCAGGATTAGAATTTGTAAATCAAATTGTTGGTGGTGCAATTCCAAAAGAATACATACCGGCTATAGAGAAAGGTTTCAAAGGTGCTATGAGCAATGGTGTTTTAGCCGGTTATGAAGTCGAAAGTTTAAAAGTTCGTTTGTTTGATGGTTCATTCCACGCAGTGGATTCAGATTCATTATCATTTGAATTAGCAGCAAGAATAGGATTTAAAGAAGCTTCTAGAAAAGCAAAGCCTGTTTTACTTGAGCCAATAATGAAACTAGAGGTTTTAACACCCGAAGAAAATATGGGTGATGTAATTGGCGATTTAAATAGAAGACGCGGACAATTAGAGGGAATGGATACAAGAGCTGGATCACAGGTTGTAAAAGCAAAAGTACCTTTAGCTGAAATGTTTGGTTATGTTACTCAATTGAGAACATTATCATCAGGTAGAGCTACTTCAACAATGGAATTCAGTCATTACAATGAAGCTCCTAAAAATGTTCAAGAAGAAATATTAGCAAAAATTAATGGAAAAGCGTAAGCTTTATAATAATGGTGAGCCAAAAAATAAGAATTAAATTAAAAAGTTTCGATTATAATCTAGTTGACAAGTCAGCAGAGAAAATCGTTAAAACTGTAAAAAGCACTGGAGCTATTGTTAGTGGTCCAATTCCACTTCCAACACAAAAGAAAATTTATACAGTTTTACGTTCGCCACACGTAAATAAAAAGGCAAGAGAGCAGTTTCAATTATGTTCTTACAAACGTATTTTAGATATTTATAGCAGTACTGCAAAAACAGTAGATGCTTTAATGAAACTAGAATTGCCAAGTGGTGTAGATGTTGAAATTAAAGTTTGATCAATTAATTAAAAGAATTTAGACAGATAAAATTATGTCAGGATTGATAGGTAGAAAAGTAGGTATGACTAGCATCTTTAGCCAAGATGGCAAGCAAACAGCTTGTACAGTGGTTGAAGTTGGGCCAAATGTAGTTACACAGGTAAAAACTGTGGAAACTGATGGTTACCAAGCTATTCAATTAGCATATGGTGAGGCTAGAGAGAAAAACACAACCTCTGCGTTAAAAGGTATTTTCAAAAAAGCGAATACTACACCAAAAAGAAAATTAGTAGAATTTAAAGGATTCGAAACTCCATTAAATTTAGGTGATGTAATTTCAGCTGATTTATTTGAAGCAGGTGAATTTGTTGATGTTGTTGGTACTTCAAAAGGTAAAGGTTTTCAAGGTGTTGTTAAACGTCATGGCTTTGCTGGAGTTGGAATGGCTACCCACGGTCAACACGATCGTCAAAGAGCACCAGGTTCAATTGGAGCATCTTCTGATCCCTCTAAAGTATTTAAAGGAATGAGAATGGCTGGAAGAATGGGTGGAAAACGAGTAAAGAAAACTAATCTTGAAATTTTAAAAGTGTTGAAAGACCAGAATCTTTTGGTAATTAAAGGATCAATTCCTGGTGCTAAAGGTTCATTTATATTATTGGAGAAATAAGCAAATGGAAGTAGCAATATTAAATATAGAAGGAAACGATACAGGACGTAAAGTTGTATTAAACAATGAAGTTTTTGGAATTGAACCTAACGACCATGCTATTTATTTAGACGTTAAACAATTTTTAGCTAATCAACGCCAAGGAACACATTCATCTTTAGAAAGAAGTATGGTTAGTGGCTCAACTAAAAAGTTACACCGTCAAAAAGGTACAGGTGGATCTCGTAAGGGAAGTGTAAAATCTGGAACTAGAGTGGGTGGTGCTCGTATTTTTGGTCCACAACCAAGAAATTATAGCTTTAAATTAAATAAGAAATTAAAGCAATTAGCAAGAATGTCGGCTTTAGCTTACAAAGCAAAAGATAGTAACATTATAGTATTAGAGAATTTTACTTTTGATTCCTCAAAAACTAAAAATTATATTAATGTTATAAATAATCTTAAATTAAACAATGCAAAAACATTGTTGGTGATGGCAGATTACAATGACTTTATTTATAAGTCAAGTCGTAATTTAACTAAATCTAAAGTGGTTACTGTATCTGACGTAAATACATACGAAATTTTAAACGCTCAAAATGTAATTTTATTAGAAAATTCTTTAGGAGCAATTGATAACCTTTTTAATAAAAACAAGTAATGGGTATTCTTAAAAAGCCACTTATCACTGAAAAATATAGTCATATTAGTGAAAAATTTAATCAGTTTGCATTTATAGTTGAAAAAACTGCTACCAAACCTGAAATAATTAGTGAAATTGAAAAGGTGTATAGTGTTAATGTAACTGGTATAAGCACTATGGTTTATTCAGGTAAAAACAAAACCAGATCAACTAAACGCGGACAATTTGCTGGAAAAAGAACAGCATTTAAAAAAGCTATTGTTACACTTAAAGAAGATCAAAAAATTGATTTCTTCCAAAACATATAGTAAAAAAAATGGGAATTAGAAAATTTAACCCGATAACACCTGGTACTAGATTTAAATCTGCCAATACATTTGAAGAGGTAACAGCTTCAAAGCCAGAAAAATCATTGACATTTTCGTTAATGAAATCTGGAGGTAGAAATAACACAGGTAAGATGACTATTCGCTATGTTGGTGGTGGTCATAAAAGAAAATATAGATTAGTTGACTTTAAAAGAACTAAATTGGGAGAGGCTACTGTATTAACTATTGAGTACGATCCAAATCGTTCTGCTCGTATAGCATTAATTCAGTTCGCTGATGGAGAAAAAGCTTATATTTTATCTCCTAAAAATTTAGAAGTTGGTCAAATTGTTCAAAGTGGACCTGGTGCTCCTCCTGAAATTGGTAATTGTTTACCTTTATCAGAAATTCCTTTAGGTTCTTTGATTCATAATATTGAAATGCTTCCTGGAAGAGGTGGAAAGTTAGTTCGTTCTGCAGGTTCATTTGCTCAATTATTGAACAGAGATGGTCGCTACGCAATAATAAAATTGGCTTCAGGTGAAACAAGGATGATTTTGGTGGCTTGTTCAGCAACTATTGGTCAAGTTTCAAATCCTGATCACAACTTAGAAAGAAAAGGAAAAGCTGGTGCAAACAGATGGAGAGGTGTTCGTCCTCGAACTCGTCCGGTTGCAATGAATCCAGTTGATCACCCAATGGGTGGTGGTGAGGGTAGAGCTTCCGGAGGTCATCCTCGTTCAAGAAACGGTTTGAAATCGAAAGGTTATAAAACTCGTACACCTAAAAAACATTCAAATAGATTTATCATAGAAAAGCGTAAGAAGTAATATTATATGGCTCGTTCACTAAAAAAAGGTCCTTTCATTGATTTCAAACTTGAAAAAAAGGTTGATGCAATGAATGAGGCAAAGAAAAAATCTGTAATTAAAACTTGGAGTCGCAGATCAATGATATCTCCAGAATTTGTAGGACATACTTTTGCTGTTCACAATGGCAATAAGTTTATTCCTGTTTATGTAACTGAAAACATGGTTGGTCATAAATTAGGTGAATTTGCACCTACAAGAACATTTAAATCACATCCAGTTAAGAAAGATTAATAATGGAAGCAGTAGCAAAATTAAATAATTGTCCAACTTCTCCTCGTAAAATGAGGTTAGTAGTAGACTTGATTCGTGGTAAGAAAGTAGAAGAAGCTTTTAATACTTTACGTTTCAACAATAAAAAAGAAAGTGCTCACCGCGTAGAAAAATTATTACGTAGTGCAATAGCTAATTGGGAACAAAAAAATAATGGTTCACGTTCAGAAAATAATGAATTGTTTGTAAAAACTATATTCGTTGATGGTGGTGCAATGATGAAACGCGTATTGCCTGCTCCACAAGGTCGTGCTCACAGAAAACGTAAGCGTTCAAATCATGTAACTCTTATTGTTGATAGCATGGTAGCAAATAATTCAGAAGTAGTAACAAACGATAACGAAAATTCTATAGTAAAATGGGACAAAAGGTAAATCCGATAGCATTACGTTTAGGCATAATAAGAGGCTGGGAAAGCAATTGGTTTGGAGGCAAAAATTTTGCTGAAAAATTAATTGAAGATGAAAATATTAGAAAATATTTACGTGCACGTATAGTAAAAGCAGGCATGTCAAAAATTGTAATTGAACGTACTATAAAACGTATAATCATTACTATTCATACATCTCGCCCTGGAATTATAATAGGAAAAGGTGGCACTGAAGTTGATAAAATTAAAGAAGAAATTAAAAAGTTAACTAAGAAAGATGTTGCCATTAATATTTTCGAAATAAAACGTCCTGAATTAGATGCTGTATTAGTTGGTGAACAAATTGCAAGCCAAATTGAAGCACGTGTTTCATACAAAAGAGCTTTAAAAGGTGCCATTCAAAATACAATGAAAATGGGTGCTGACGGAATAAAAGTTACAATCAGTGGACGTTTAGGTGGAGCTGAAATGGCAAGATCTGAGTCATACAAAGAAGGTAGAACTCCATTACATACATTACGTTCTGATATTGATTATACTATTGCTGAGGCATTAACAGTTTACGGTAAAATAGGAATAAAAGTTTGGATCTGTAAAGGTGAAGTTTATGGAAAGAGAGATTTATCTCCAAACCAAGGTGTTCCTGATGCAAAAGGTGCACAAAACCAACGTCCTGACAGAAGAGGAGATAGAAGAGATGACAGAAGAGATAGTAGAGGTAGCGGAGCTGCAAAACCTGGCGATAGAAAGCCTAAAAGAGAAAGAAAATAAATTAGTTTTATCAATAATATTAAATAACTGTAAAAATGTTACAGCCTAAAAAAACAAAATTTAGAAAACAACAAAAAGGTAAAGTAAAAGGTAATGCCTCAAGAGGTTTTACTGTAGCCTTTGGTTCGTTTGGTTTAAAAGCACTTGATACTTGCTTTTTAACATCAAAGCAAATAGAAGCAGCGCGTGTAGCTTTAAATCGCTTTATGAAAAGAGAGGGTCAAGTTTGGATTAGAGTATTCCCTGATAAGCCAATGACTAGAAAACCTGCAGAGGTTCGTATGGGAAAAGGTAAAGGAGCACCTGAATTTTGGGTTGCTGTTTGTAAACCGGGTACAATTATTTTTGAAGCTGAAGGAGTTCCAGTAGAAACTGCTAGAGAAGCAATGAGATTAGCTGCACAAAAATTACCTGTAATTACTAAATTTATTGTTAAACCAGATTATAACGGAAACTAATTATGAATAACAACGAAATTAAAGAACTATCGGAAAAAGAATTGAATATTGCTTTGAAAGATGAAAGATTGAACTTAACAAAACTTTCTCTACAAAACGCAGTTTCACCTATCGAAAATCCTAGATTGATAAACGAGAGCAAAAAAACTATAGCACGAATTCTTACTGAAAAGAAATCACGTCAATTAGCAGTTGCTCAATAATATTATAATAAAATGGAAGTAACAACAGAAATTAGAAATTCACGTAAAGTTATTATTGGGAAAGTAGTAAGCAACAAGATGCAAAAAACAATAGTTGTATCTGTTGAACGTAAAGTAATGCACCCAAAATACGGGAAATTTATAAAAATGACTTCTACTTTTAAGGCTCACGATGAGAAAAATGAAAGTAGCATAAACGATATCGTAAAATTAATGGAAACAAGACCATTAAGTAAAGATAAGCGTTGGAGATTAGTAGAAATAGTAGAAAAAGCTAAATAATAAAATGATACAACAGGAATCAAGACTAAAAGTAGCAGATAATAGTGGAGCTCGCGAGGTATTATGTATCAGAGTTCTAGGTGGAACTGGAAGAAGATATGCTTCTGTAGGCGATAAAATTGTAGTTACAGTTAAATCGGCTTTACCATCGGGAGGAGTTAAAAAAGGTGCAGTTTCAAAAGCTGTTGTTGTTAGAACTAAAAAGGAAATTCGTAGAGCTGATGGTTCTTATATACGTTTTGACGATAATTCATGTGTTCTATTAAACGCACAAGACGAACCACGTGCTACTCGCATATTCGGTCCAGTTGCGCGTGAATTAAGAGAAAAACAATTCATGAAAATTGTATCATTAGCACCGGAGGTATTATAATCATGGAAAACAAGAGTAACAACAAAGTAAAATTACGCATTAAAAAAGATGATAGCGTAAAAGTTATAGCAGGTGACGATAAAGGAAAAACTGGCAAAGTTTTAGAAATTATAACTGCTAAAAACAAAGCTATAGTAGAAGGAATTAACATTGTTAGTCGCCATACAAAGCCTAATGCTCAAAACCAACAAGGAGGCATTATTAAAAAAGAAGCACCAATAAATATCAGCAATTTAGCTGTTTTAGATAAAAATGGAGTGGCTTCAAAAGTTGGTAGAAAGAAAGATACTGAAGGAAAAACAGTAAGATTTTCAAAAAAATCGCAAGAAATAATTAGTTAAGAACATGACAACAACATACGTTCCGAGATTGAAACAAGACTATGATAGCAAATTTAAAGCAGCTATGATAGAGAAGTTTGGATATAAAAATGTAATGCAAGTGCCTAAATTGGTAAAAATTTGTTTAAACCAAGGAGTAGGTGCCGCAGTTTCCGATAAGAAAATTGTAGATCAAGCATTACTTGAAATGACTGCTATTTGTGGTCAGAAAGCAGTACCAACAAAATCTAAAAAGGATATTTCAAATTTTAAATTACGTAAAAACATTCCTATTGGAGCTCGCGTAACTTTAAGAGGTGTTAAAATGTACGAATTTTTAGATAGATTAATTTCAGTGTCATTACCCCGCGTAAGAGATTTTGCTGGATTGAACGAAAAAGGTTTTGATGGCCGTGGCAATTACACCATGGGTATTACTGAACAAATTATTTTTCCTGAAATAGTTATTGAAAAAGTAAGTAGAATTAATGGAATGGATATAACTTTTGTAACAACTGCAGCTACAGATGAAGAATGTCTTTCATTATTGAAAGAATTCGGTTTACCTTTTAAAAATCAAAATAAATAATTAACAAATGGCTAAAGAATCCGTAAAAGCACGTCAGCGTAAAAGAGAAAAGTTGAATGCTCAGTTCGCTGAAAAACGAAAAGCTTTAAAAGAAGCTGGTGACTACGCTGGTTTACAAAAATTACCACGTAATTCATCCCCGGTTCGTTTACACAATAGATGTAAATTAACAGGAAGACCTAAAGGTTATATGAGTGATTTTGGCATATGTCGTAATCAATTTCGCGACTTAGCTTCAATGGGAAAAATTCCAGGAGTAACCAAAGCATCTTGGTAATAAAAAAATAAATTTGCTAAAGGAGTATAAATAATTATATTTGCACCCCTTTTAAAAATAAACAACTTAGCTTGTAAGAGTGCCCTTGGCTAACTGCAAGCAAGTAAAACAAATAACATAATGACAGATCCAATATCAGATTATTTAACAAGGTTGCGTAATGCTATCAAAGCAAACCATCGCATCGTAGAAATTCCTGCGTCAAACCTTAAAAAAGAAATTACAAGAGTTCTTTTTGAAAAAGGTTATATTTTAAATTACAAATTTGAAGACGTAGTTAATCATCAAGGTTCAATTAAGATTGCCTTAAAATATCATCCAATTACTAAAGTTTCTGCTATTAAAAAGCTTGACCGTATTAGCCGTCCTGGTTTAAGAAGATATACAGGTACAGAAAACATGCCTAGAGTCATTAATGGCTTAGGAATAGCTGTATTAACAACTTCAAAAGGTGTTATGACAGATAAAGAAGCTAGAAAATTAAATGTTGGTGGTGAAGTTTTATGTTATATTTATTAACTAATTAGGAGGAATATTAAATGTCACGTATAGGAAAAGCCCCAATAAAATTATTAGCTGGTGTTGATTTTAAAATTAGTAGTACTAATTTAGTTTCAATAAAAGGACCAAAAGGAGAATTATTTCAACAAATAGATGCTGACATCAATGTGTCTTTATCTGATGGAGAAATTTTAGTTACAAGACCAACCGATCACAAAAGACATAGAGCTTTACATGGTTTGTATAGATCTTTGATAAATAACATGATTGTAGGTGTAACCCAAGGTTATACCTTAAAGCAAGAATTAGTAGGTGTTGGTTACAAAGCTACCAACGAAGGAAATATTTTAGATTTAATTTTAGGATTTTCCCATCATATTTATTTCGAAGTTCCAAAAGAGGTTTCCATCAAAACAGAAACTGAAAAAGGTAAAAATCCAATCATAACCTTAGAGAGTGCCGATAAACAATTGATTGGACAGGTAGCCGCAAAAATTCGTTCACTAAGATCTCCTGAACCATACAAAGGTAAAGGTATTAAGTTTGTTGGTGAAGTTTTAAGAAGAAAAGCAGGTAAAACAGCATCTAAATAATAAAAGTCATGGCAACAATTAAAGAATTACGCAGAAGTAGAATAAAAAAAGGTATTCGCGGTCGTATCAAAGGTACTACAGTGAAACCAAGATTATCAGTATTTAGAAGCAATAAAGCTATTTATGCACAAATAATAGATGATGTACAAGGTAAAACATTAGTATCTTCATCTTCTAGATCTATAACAGAAAAAATTAACAAAGTTGATTTATCAATTTTAGTAGGAAAAGAAATTGCAACAAAAGCAATTGCTTCTGGAATAACAGAAGTAGTTTTTGATAGAAATGGTTATTTATACCATGGACGCATTAAGAGTTTAGCTGATGGTGCAAGAGAGGGAGGTTTAAAGTTTTAATTTGCTTTTATATTTTTATTTTAAATTGATTTAAAATAAAATAAAACAAAAAATATTATGTCTACAGAAAGTATAAAAAGAGTAAAATCAAGCGACATAGAGCTTAAAGAAAGAGTAGTTTCAATTAACCGAGTAGCAAAAGTTACAAAGGGTGGACGTACTTTTAGTTTTTCAGCTTTAGTTGTAGTTGGAGATGGTAATGGAGTAATAGGTTATGGGTTAGGTAAAGCCAATGAAGTAACTGATTCCATTAGCAAAGGAGTAGAAGATGCAAAAAAGAATTTAATGAAAGTTCCTGTTTTAAAAGGTACAATACCTCACGAACAAACAGGAAAATACGGAGGAGGGAGAGTGTTTTTAAAACCTGCAGCCCATGGTACAGGTGTAATTGCAGGTGGTGCAATGAGAGCTGTGTTAGAAAGTGCCGGTGTAACAGATGTTTTAGCTAAATCTAAAGGTTCATCAAATCCTCATAATGTGGTAAAAGCTACAGTTGATGCATTGTTAAATATGCGTGATGCATATACAATAGCAAATACACGTGGAATTTCTATGAAAAAAGTTTTTAATGGAGGAGAATAGAAAAATGGCAAAGGTAAAAATTACATACGTTAAAAGTATAATTGATAGACCAGAAGGTCAAAAGCGCACAATTAAAGCATTGGGTTTTTCAAAGTTAAATCAATCAAGAGAGGTTGAAGGAACACCAGCTGTTTTAGGAATGATAAATAAAGTAGCGCATTTATTAAAAATTGAAAACATTTAAAATATTAAATTAATGAATTTACATAATTTAAAACCAGCAGTTGGTTCGGTTCACAAAGAAGGAAAAAGAATAGGTAGAGGAGAAGGAAGTGGAAAAGGTGGAACTGCTGCACGTGGAAATAAAGGTGCTGGTTCTAGAAGTGGAACAAGTACAAAACGAGGTTTTGAAGGAGGTCAAATGCCTTTGTACAGACGTTTACCTAAAGTAGGATTTAAGAGCTTAAATAGAGTTGAATACGTTGGTATTAACTTAGACAGATTACAAATTATTGCTTCAGAAAATAATTTAAAATCAATTGATTTTAATGTTTTAGTTGCAAATGGGGTTGTAAGTAAAAATGATTTGGTAAAGATTTTAGGTCGCGGTGAAATTAATGTTGCTATTGAAGTAAAAGCACATGCTTTTTCTGCATCAGCACAAAAAGCAATAGAAGCAGTTGGGGGTTCAATAGCTAAAATATAATACATGAAAAAACTAATTGATACTTTAAAAAACATTTGGAAAATTGATGATTTAAGATTTAAACTTCAAATCACTTTTTGGTTGTTATTGGTTTATAGAATTGGAAGCTATGTAACTTTACCTGGAATTGATCCAAATTTACTAGATACTACTCAATCTGATGGGGGTTTATTTGGTATAATAAATATGTTTGCCGGTGGAGCATTCGGTAGAGCTTCCATTTTTGCTTTAGGTATCATGCCTTATATTAGTGCTTCAATAGTTGTACAACTTTTATCTTTAGCATTGCCATCTTTTCAAAGATTGCAAAAAGAAGGTGAAGACGGCAGAAGAAAAATAAACCAAATAACAAGATATTTAACCATAGCAATCACGGTAGTTCAATCATATGGATTTATTATAAATCTAAAAAATACAAATCCAACGGCTATCATCTCTACAGATGTAATTTCTGAATTCATGTTTACTTTTAGTTCTATGATTATTTTAACTGCAAGCACTATGTTTGTTATGTGGTTGGGTGAAAGAATTACTGACAAAGGAATTGGAAATGGTATTTCATTAATTATAATGATTGGAATTATTGCAAGATTGCCTATTGCTTTTTGGGATGAATTTAATTTTAAACTTACAACCGGTGGCGGAGGTTTAGTTATATTCATTATTGAATTAGCTGCTTTATTTGCTGTAATTATGATTACCATATTATTAGTACAAGGGGTTAGAAGAATTCCAGTACAATACGCAAAAAGAATTGTAGGTAGTAGACAATATGGAGGAGTAAGACAATATATTCCATTGAAAGTTAACGCTGCAGGTGTAATGCCAATAATTTTTGCGCAAGCATTAATGTTTATTCCAGGGTATATTACCCAATTTGTTACAAACGTAGAAGCAAATTCATTTTTATCATCATTCTCCAACCCTTTATCGTTTGCTTACAATCTAACTTTTGGTTTATTAATAATATTATTTACATATTTTTATACAGCCATTTCTGTAAATGCAAATCAAATATCGGATGATATGAAGAAAAACAATGGTTTCATTCCAGGTGTACAACCAGGAAGAGCTACTGCAGACTTTATAGACAATGTTATGAGTAGGATAACGTTACCTGGAGCTATATTTTTAGCATTTGTTGCAGTACTTCCATCATTTGCTGGAGCTTTTAAAATTAATAGTCAGTTTGCCCAGTTTTATGGAGGTACTTCATTATTAATTTTAGTTGGTGTAGTATTAGATACTTTGCAGCAAATTGAAAGTCATTTATTAATGCGTCAATATGATGGATTAATGAAAAGTGGAAAAATTAAGGGAAGAACAGGAAATAATACAGCAGCTTAATTAATTGTTGATAAATTAAAATTAAATATTATTTTCGCACCCCCAATAAAAAATGTCAAAACAGTCAGTAATTAAACAAGATGGAATTATAGTTGAAGCTTTAAGCAACGCTATGTTCCGTGTTGAATTAGAAAATGGACATCAAATTATAGCACATATATCCGGTAAAATGAGAATGCACTACATTAAAATTTTACCAGGAGACAAAATTGCTTGCGAAATGAGTCCATATGATTTGACAAAAGGAAGAATTATTTATAGATACAAATAAAAATAACTAGAAGAAATGAAAGTAAGAGCTTCTGTAAAAAAGCGCAGCGAAGATTGTGTAATTGTAAAACGTAAAGGTAGAGTTTACGTAATTAACAAAAAGAACCCAAAGTTTAAACAACGTCAAGGATAATAATATAATATGGCTCGTATATCAGGTATAGATTTACCAAAAAATAAAAGAGGTGAAATAGGTTTAACCTATATTTACGGAATTGGACGTTCAACAGCAACTTTAATATTAGAATCAAATAATATTGATGTTAATAAGAAAGTAAATGAATGGAGTGATGACGAATTAAGTTCAATTCGTAAACATATTACTGAATTTATTACAGTTGAAGGAGAGTTAAGATCTGAAAAACAATTAAACATTAAACGTTTATTAGATATTGGATGTTATCGTGGTTTACGTCACCGTAAGGGATTACCTGTTCGTGGACAAAGAACTAAAACTAATTCACGTACTAGAAAAGGTAAACGTAAAACAGTAGCTGGTAAAAAGAAAGTTACTAAATAATTAACAGCAGAATAAATAAAATGGCTACAAATAATAAAAAAGTTAGTAAAAAAAGAGTAGTAGTGATTGACACACATGGTCAAGCTCATATCAAGGCTTCTTTTAATAATATAATTATCTCAATAACCAATGCCACTGGTCAAGTAGTATCTTGGGGTTCAGCAGGTAAAATGGGATTTAGAGGTTCAAAGAAAAATACTCCTTATGCAGCTCAAACTGCAGCTTCGGAATGTGCTAAAGTTGCTGTAGATGCTGGAATGAAAAAAATCGATGTATTTGTTAAAGGTCCAGGTAGTGGAAGAGAAAGTGCTATTCGTACCTTACAAGCAAGTGGTTTAGAAGTATTATCTATAAAAGATATTACACCGCTTCCTCATAACGGATGCCGCCCTCCAAAAAGCAGAAGAGTATAATTTTAAATAAAAGAAATATTACAAAATGGCAAGATATATAGGTCCAAAAACCAAAATAGCAAGACGCTTTAAGGATCCAATTTTTGGAAGCGATAAATATTACGAAAAACGTAGTACTGTTCCTCCTGGGCAACATGGTAATGCTAGAAGAAGAACAAAGCAAACTGAATATGCTATTCAGTTAGGTGAAAAACAAAAAGTAAAATACACTTACGGTGTTTTAGAACGTCAGTTCTATAAAATATTTGAAGAAGCAGTTAGAAGAAAAGGTGTTACAGGTGAAAATTTAATTAAATTTTTAGAAGCGCGTTTAGATAACGCTGTTTACAGATTTGGTTTAGCTCCAACTAGAGCGGCAGCTCGTCAATTAGTAGGCCATAGACACATAACTGTTAACGGAAAGGTAGTAAATATTTCTTCTTATACATTGAAGCCAGGTGATGTTGTTGCAGTAAGAGAAAAATCAAAATCGGTTGAAGTTATTAATACCAGTATAGCTAATTCAAATGTTAAACGTTATAATTGGTTAAATTGGGATAGTTCAACTTTGACTGGAACTTTTGTTTCATTCCCAGAACGTGATCAAGTTCCTGAAAATATTAAAGAACAGTTAATTGTAGAGTTGTACTCTAAATAATAAATTAAAAAAAGAACGATATAAAATGGCAATACTTGCTTTTCAAAAGCCTGACAAGGTTATCATGCATAAAGACACTGACTTTTTTGGTCAGTTTGAATTCCGTCCACTTGAAAAAGGATACGGAGTTACAATTGGTAACTCTTTAAGAAGAATTTTATTATCTTCTTTAGAAGGTTATGCAATCACTTCTGTTAAAATTACTGGGGTTGACCATGAATTTTCAACAATTAAAGGTGTTATTGAAGATGTAACTGAAATAGTTCTAAATCTTAAGAAAGTTCGTTTTAAACGTACAATGGACGGTGTTGATAACGAAAAAATCTATATCAATATTAAAGGTCAAGAACAATTTACTGCTGGCGATATAGCTAAACATACAAATGCTTACAAAATTTTAAATCCAGATTCTATAATATGTAATATGGAAAGTTTTGTACATTTAGAAGTTGAATTAGTTGTTGAAAAAGGCCGTGGTTATTTACCAGCCGATGAAAATCGTACAAAAGATTCAATAGTTGGTATTATACCAATTGATGCAGTATTTACACCAATTATAAATGTTAAATTTTCAGTTGAAGACTATCGTGTTGAACAAAAAACAGATTACGAAAAGTTAAATATTGAAATAAGTACTGATGGGTCAATTCATCCTGAAGAAGCCTTAAAAGAAGCGGCTAAAATATTAATACAACATTTCATGTTATTTAGTGATGAACTAATAACTTTAGATACACAAGTAAAAGAAATTCCTCAAGAAGTTGATGAAAACCTATTACATGTAAGAAAGATTTTAAAAACCCCGTTATCAGATTTGGACTTATCAGTTCGTGCTTACAATTGCTTAAAAGCTGCTGATATTAAATCATTATCTGAATTAGTAAGTTTTGATATTGCAGATTTGTTGAAGTTTAGAAACTTTGGTAAAAAATCATTATCTGAATTAGAAGAGTTGGTTCGCGACAAAGGTTTAACTTTTGGTATGGACGTAGCTAAATTTAAATTAAACGAAGACTAATCGTATTTTTACGATATAAAATAAAATTATAATGAGACACGGAAAAAAACTTAATCATTTAGGTAGAACGGCACCTCACAGAAAGGCAATGTTAGCTAATATGGCTTCATCGTTAATAATGCATAAAAGAATAACTACAACTTTAGCAAAAGCTAAAGCTTTAAGACTATATGCTGAGCCATTAATTACTAAATCAAAAGATGATTCTACACACAGTCGTAGAACAGTATTTTCATATTTGAAACAAGCAGAAGCTGTTAAAGAACTTTTTGGACCAGTAGCAGCTAAAATTGCTGATAGACCAGGAGGATATTTAAGAATTTTAAAATTAATGAACCGTCAAGGTGACAATGCTGAAATGGCAATTGTTGAATTAGTTGATTTTAATGAAGCAATGTTATCTATGAAAGCTGATAAAACTGCAGCTAAGAAAACTAGAAGAGGAAGAGTTAAGAAAGAAGAAGTAGTTGTAAAAACAGAAGTTGTAAAAGAAGAAATTACTCCTGTAGCAACTGAAGAAAACTCTGATTCAGCAGAATAGTAGAAATTATTTTAATAAAAATTTAAAGTAAAACCTAAACATTATTAATTGTTTAGGTTTTTTTTTGCATTATTTTAATCTTATATTTTTTTTATCTTTATAATTTATTTACATTAGCTAAATAATTCATTTACATGCTAAGCACAACCCTTATTTTTTTATCTGCATTTATATTTGTACTATTTGGTATTCCTTCTATTATAACTATTGCAAAATTAAAAGGTTTATATGACTCACATAGTGATAGAAAATTACATACTAATAAAATTCCTAGGTTAGGTGGATTGGCAATTTTTTCAGCATTTTCAATAGCTGTTTGTCTTTGGGTTGATGCTGATATGCCTCGTTTACAATACTTGAGTGCAGGTTTAATAGTACTTTTCTTTTCAGGTTTAAAAGATGATATTATTATGATATCGCCTATAAATAAACTTATAATGCAAATTTTTTCAGCTGGTTTAGTTTGCATTGTTGAAGGATTAAGAATTACTAGTTTTCAAGGCTTATTTGGTATTTATGAGATTTCATTAATTCCAAGTATAATAATTAGTATGTTTACTTTAATTGTAATTACAAATGCTTTTAATTTAATTGATGGAGTGGATGGTTTAGCAGGCGGTTTAAGTTTAATAATTACATTAACTTTTGCAATTTGGTTTTATTTAATTGGTGAATTGGGTTGGTGTACTATTAGCTTTGCTTTAGCAGGATCAATATTTGGATTTTTGTTTTATAATTTTTCTCCAGCAAAAATATTTATGGGTGATGCAGGTTCATTAACTATTGGTTTTTTACTTTCGGTATTTACTATTAAGTTTATTGAATTCGGCAAAGTAATTCGTTCCAATGATTTTGATTTAAATACTGCACCAATTGTTGCAGTTTCAATTTTAATTGTTCCTTTATATGATACATTAAGAGTATTCTTGATTAGAATTTTTAATAAACAATCACCCTTTAAAGCCGATAGAAACCATATCCACCATTGGCTAATTAAAATTGGTTTATCACACAGTCAAGTGTGTTATGTTTTGTATTCTATTAATTTATTATTTATTGCGGTTGTTTATATTTTAAGAAACAATGACATTATGATTTTATCTTGCATTATTGTAGGAATGGCAATTATATTAGGACAATTACCAATATATATTTATAAACACTTAATTACCGATATTGAAGCAGATTCGGAACATATAGATCAAGAATTAGAAGAAATACTTGGAACTAAAGCTAAAGTTGAATAATTAATAGAAATAAACTTACCAACTTAGATGATTTTTGATTTTAACTTTTATGCTAGCACTTTATTAATATTTGGTGTTGTTAAACTCATTTTTGGAATAGTGTTAATTAACTTTAAAAGTACATCTTCAAAATGGATGAGTTTATTGTTTTTTACTATTTCAATTTGGATTATTGGTTACGCTTTTGAACTAGCTAGTAATTCATTAAATCAAAAACTTTTTTTTATAAATATTAAGTATTTTGGTTTTTGTTTTACCCCTTCTATTTTAGTTTTATTCATTTTGCAATACTGCAATTTTTCAAAGTTTGTAAATTTATTTACTAAAATTATATTATTTTTATTCCCTGTTGCATTCTTTATAATACTTTACACCAATAATTTTCATAATCTTTTTTTTGAGTTTATTTCACTAGATTTAACGGAAAGCATTCCTCTTGTAGCATTCAAACCTGGTTTGTTTTTGTTAATTTGTTCTGTTTTTTTCTATAGTTGTGTTTCAATAGCATTTGTTTTTTTAATACTATTTTTTTTAAATAACAATAAATTATTAAAAATTCAAAGTGGGTTGTTATTTCTATCAATCTTATTTCCCTTATTGTTTAATGTACTATTTCTGTTGGGCTACAAACCTTTTGGTAATATTGATTTATTAGAATTCTCATTAATTATTTTTTCTGTTTTTGTTTTAATAAACTTACTTTTATTTGGTTTATTTAAAGTTTCACAATTTAATAAAGTAAAAATTTTAGAATTATTGGAACAAGGCATTATAGTGCTAAACAATAAATTTGAAATACTTTATTTTAATAATAAAACAGAAAAATATTTTAATCAAAATAAAAGTATTGAATTAGGCGCTAGCCTATTTACATCAATTGATTTAAGTAAGGACGTAGTTGAAATTTTAAATAAGAAAATTGATAAAAAATGTTTACATGAAATAAATAATGATTTAATTGAAATTAGTATAAAATATTATAACGAAACTGAACAATATTATATTTTAGAATTTAATGATTTAACAAGTAGTCAATCTACAAGTATTGATTCATTAAAGAGAATAAAAGACTTAGAAGAATTAAATTCCTTAAAAGATAAACTTTTTTCAATTATTACACACGATTTAAAATCTCCATTTGCAAGTTTATTAAGTATGTTTCAAATAGCAAATGAAGATAATTTTACGCATGATGACTTTAAAGCTTTTTTACCTAAAATAACAGAAAGCATTGATTATACTTCCACATTAATTGATAATCTTTTAAGTTGGTGTAGGAGTCAAATTAATTCAATCAACTTTGAAATAGAAGAAGTTAAATTAAAAAATATTGTAGATAATGAAGTTAGTTTTTTTATGTTTAGAGCCAACGAAAAAGAATTAAAAATTGTAAATGAATTAAATAGTAATGATTTTGTTTTAGCTGATAAAGATTCGTTGCAGTTAGTATTTAGAAACTTGTTTTCTAACGCTATTAAATTTTGTAAAGTTGGCGATTCAATAACAGTATCATATCAAGTTAAAGAGGATAGGGGAACAATTATTTTTAAAGATACTGGAGTTGGTATGAAAAACGATTTAGTTGAAAAGCTTTTTGGCAACGAAATTTTTACTACTTATGGAACAAATAATGAAAAAGGAACAGGGTTAGGTTTGCTATTATCGAAAGATTACGTTGAAAAGAGTGGTGGTCAAATTTTTGTGGAAAGTGAAATTGGAATTGGTTCTACTTTTTTTATTACCTTCCCTATTAAATAATAATAATAAAAAAAAATAATTAATAAATGAAACATTATAGAATTTTTATACTCTCAATTATATCTTTTTTATGGGTAATGCACTCATCTTGTCAAAATGCAAAAGATTCAAATATAAAAAAACTTAGTGCCAGTGAATTTGAAAGCACTTTGGCGTTAGATTCTAATATGCAATTAATTGATGTTAGAACTCCAGAAGAGTTTAACCAAGGTTTTATTAAAAATGCTAAAAATATAAATTGGAATGGAAGTAATTTTGAAACTGAAGTTAACAAATTAGATAAATCGAAAGCGGTTTTTGTTTATTGTTTGGCAGGAGGAAGGAGTGGAGAAGCAGCCAATAAATTAAAGGACTTAGGGTTTACAATTATTTACGATTTAAAAGGAGGAATGAATGCTTGGAGAAATGCGAATAAACATATTGAAATTAAAAATGCAGCTTTAGTTAAAGAAAAGAAAATAGAAATATCAATAGCTGATTTTAATAGCACCATTAACAGTGGTTTAGTTTTGGTTGATGTTTATGCAACTTGGTGTGGTCCATGCAAAATAATGGCACCTTATATTGATGAAATTGTTAATGAAAAGAAAGATGTTTTAAAGTTTTTGAAAATTGACAATGATAAAAATTCAGAATTAGTAAAATTTTTAAATGTAGATGAATTGCCCACTATCATTATATTTAAAAATGGCAAAAGAGTTTTTACAAGTATTGGATTAATAAAAAAAGAAGATTTAATTAAAGAAATTGAAAAAAATCTTTAGCTGAATTTTAAATATTTATTTATTTTCTGTATTTATTTTATTAGCTTTTAATGTCATTGTTCTTGCCGCAAAATATCCGCTTATTAAAATTAAAACTGCAGCTAAAAAAAATGATGCTCCAGGTAAATAAAATAAAGAATCTTTTGATGTAGCATAAGCAAATAAATTATTCATAATTAATGGGCCTATAATTGAGGTTAAGCTAATTAAACTAGTTAAAGCACCTTGTAGTTCACCTTGTTCATTTGCGGGTACTTGGTTCGAAATTAAACCTTGTAAAGCAGGTCCTGTTATACCACCTAAGCAATAAGGAATTAAAAAAGCAAACATCATCCAACTTTGCCAAGCTATTCCAAAAAGCACTAAACCAATTGCATATAAGGCAAGCCCAAAATAAATAGATTTATTTACCCCTAATTTTGGATTAATGTATCGAATTAAAAAACCCTGAACTAATGATACTAAAACACCTACTGCAGCCAAAGAATAACCCACCATTTCTTCATTCCAATTAAATTTATACATTGTAAAATAACTCCAATTTGATTGTACAGCGTGTGAAGCAATGTAAATTAATACCAACGAAGCTATTAAACCAGAAACTACAGGATATTTTTTTAAGTGTTTTAATGAACCAATTGGATTAGCTCTTTTCCATTCAAATTTTCTTTTGTTTTCATTTAATAACGATTCGGGCAATACAAAAAAGCCATAGAGCACATTTAAAAAAGTTAAACATGCTGCAACTAAAAAAGGAACACTTGGGCCCAATTTTGCCGATAAGCCACCGATTAAAGGTCCAACAATGAATCCTAATCCAAATGCTGCACCTATTAAACCAAAATTTTGTGATCGTTTTTCTGGTGTGCTAATATCGGCAATATATGCAGTTGCAGTTGTAATACTAGCTCCCATAACTCCAGCTATTAACCTCCCCACAAAAAGCCAACCAATAGTTGGTGCATAGGCATGTAAAATATAATCTAATCCTAGCCCAAATAATGAAATTAACAAAACGGGTCTCCTTCCAAAGCGATCACTTAAAGCTCCAAGCACAGGTGAAAATAAAAACTGCATAATTGCAAAACTAAAAACCAACCATCCACCATATCTAGAAGCTGCTGAAAGCCCTTCACCCGTTAAATTTTCTATTAATTTTGGTACAACTGGTATTATTATTCCAAGGCCAATTACATCAATTAAAATTGTTATAAATATAAAACCTAGCGCTGCATTTCGCTTTACTGTCATAGGGTGTTTTTTTTGATGACAAACATAAATTAATAACTAAACTAAAGTTGTATTAATTGTAAAAATTAAAAAAAGAAATGTTGCTTAATTTAAATTATTAAAAAAAATAAAATTTGTTTTCACTTTTAACTGTCAACTATTTTTAAAACATTTTATTAAAAATTTATTTTAATAAATATTTTTCAAAAAAAATAACACAACTTAAAAAAAATATAATTGTTTTTTGAAGTTGATGTATACATTTGTGTTTCTAAAAAATATAAATATGAAATCAACTTTTAAATTATTAGGCACATTTATAATTGCAAGTATTATAGCATTAACATCATCTTGCTCAAAAGATAATGTTACAACAGAATTATCGCCAACAGTTACTTTAACTGATAGTTTAGGCAAAAATGTTATTAAGTTAGGAAATGCTTTGGTTTATGTTAAAATTGATATTGCATTAGTTTCAGGAACTACAATTTCATCAATAAAATTTGAAAGGGTTTTTGCAGGAGGAGCAAGAGAACCTATATATGTAAATAGTAATGCGGATGTTGTTAAAAATTATCCATTATCATCAGTATATATTGATAATTTAATTGCAAGAAATTTAACAATCGGATATAAAATTGATTATTATTTTACAGTAGTTGACTCAAAAGGTAAAACTTCAACGGGAACTGTAACTTACGATGTAGTTAGAAATAATGAAGTATTAATTTCTCCAATTATTGAATTAGGTGGACAAAATAATAACACCATACCATATAAATTTTTAGGAACAGCAGATAACTTTGCAACATATACCGCAGGTGTAACTGGAACGGCTAAAGCCAATTCTTCTAAAATAGATTTTGTTTATTACTTCGGTCAAAACGATGAAAATGCATTTGCCGCTCCAAGTAATACAGATGGTGCACAGGTGATTTGGAATTCGGAAATTAACGGTTGGCCTACCAAAAACTTTACTGTATTTAAATCAACTACTATTACTTCAGCTGAGTTTGATAATATGGTAAATGTAACCAAAGGTGATGATTTGTTTTATAATATTGATTTTACAACTGGTACTACCGATAAGATTACAAAGATTAAAGAAGGAAATGTATTTGCATTTAGAACAGTTGAAAATGTAATTGGCATTGCTAAGTTTAGCCAAATAGCATCAGCCAACGATGGTTCAATGAAAGTTCAATTAATTACTAAAAAGTTTTAACTAAATGATTTTACAAACCAAAAAAAGCAGTTCAATTTGAGCTGCTTTTTTTGTTTATTAAATATAATTTTTAATATGCTTTAGCAAATAATACTCTTTGGGTTGAAGCTTTGCCAGTTAACACACAAACACCGTCTTCTAAAGGATTATTTAAAGGTACACAACGAATGGTAGCTTTACTTAATTCTTTTATTTTTTCCTCTGTTTCGCTTGTTCCATCCCAATGTGCACTTACAAATCCGGTTTTATTATCTAGCGCATCTTTAAATTCATCCCAATTATTTACAACATGAATATGTGAATCTCTATAATCCTTAGCTTTATTGTAAATATTTTCCTGAATTTCATTCAATAAATTACTGATGGTTTCAGTTAAATTTTCAGCACTAATTACTTCTTTTGTTTTAGTATCTCGTCTGGCTAATTCTACATTTCCAGCAGCCACATCTCTAGCACCAATTGCTATGCGCAATGGAACACCTTTTAATTCATAATCTGCAAATTTATAACCAGGAGAAATTCCATCTCTGTCATCTAATTTTACTAAAATACCTTTTGTTTTTAAAGCTGCAAAATATTCGCGGGCTTTTTCTAAAACCAACACTTTTTCTTCTTCTTTTTTTCCAGTAATAGGCACAATCACTACCTGAATTGGTGCTAACCTTGGAGGTAATACCAATCCTTCATCATCGCTATGGCACATAATAAGTGCGCCCATTAATCGGGTAGAAACGCCCCAACTAGTAGCCCAAACATAATCTTTTACGTTTTCTTTGCTAACAAATTTTACATCAAATGCTTTCGCAAAGTTTTGACCTAAAAAGTGACTGGTTCCCATTTGCAAAGCTTTTCCATCTTGCATTAAACCTTCAATACAAAAAGTTTCATCAGCACCTGCAAAACGTTCGTTTTTGGTTTTTATTCCTTTTATAACTGGCACTGCCATAATATTTTCGGCAAAGTCAGCATATACTTCCAACATTTGTTTAGTTTCCGCCAATGCTTCTTCTTTGGTTGCGTGAGCAGTATGTCCTTCTTGCCATAAAAATTCTGCGGTACGTAAAAACAAACGCGTACGCATTTCCCATCGAACCACATTGGCCCACTGATTAATTAATATCGGTAAATCGCGGTAGCTTTGAATCCAATCGCGGTAAGTGTTCCAAATAATGGCTTCACTAGTTGGACGAACAATCAATTCTTCTTCCAATTTAGCTTCAGGATCAACGATTAATTTTCCTTTATTATCAGGATCAGTTTTTAATCGATAATGCGTTACAATGGCACATTCTTTAGCAAATCCTTCTGCATTTTTTTCTTCTGCTTCAAACAAACTTTTAGGAACAAATAATGGAAAATAAGCATTTTGATGACCTGTTTCTTTAAATCTTCTGTCTAAATCAGCTTGCATTTTTTCCCAAATGGCATACCCATAAGGTTTTATAACCATACAGCCTTTAACTGCCGAATGCTGAGCTAAATCTGCTTGTTCTACTAAATTATTATACCACGCTGAATAGTTTTCACTGCGTTTTATTTTTTTAAATTCTGCCATAATTTTTTATCGAGGTGCGAATGTAAGGATTGATTTATGAATTATGAATGTTGAATGATGAATTTTGAATGATGATTTGTGAAAATCAACAGTAACTGTTGGGGGCAGACCTGTGTGTCTGCCCAAATGTTTGGTCAGACATATAGGTCTGTCTCCCACATGTAAAATGGAAAAATTAAAAATCATTATTTTATCGTTTGGTTTTTAACGTTTATTTGCTGTAGAGATGCGATGCTTCGCGTCTACTGTTTAAAAAAGACGCAAAGCATTGCGTCTCTACCTCGCATACCGTAAACCATTTGAATTTATAACAATATTTGGTATGTTTGAAAATAGAAACCTTTCTATAAAAAAAACGATTTATAGTGAATTATAAAAGGAATACAAAAATGAAAAATATTACAGTAATAATTTTTTTTTTAATTCAGTTAAACTCATTTGCCCAAACATGTTGCTTCAATGAGTTTTATAACAATTTATATTATAATAAATTATTCAAAGAATTTTTTATCAAAAATATACCAAATTTTGAGGTTGGAAATAACGAAGATAATATTTCAAAAGTTGATACTACTCCAATAAACAAATTTTCGGTTTTTAAATTTGTTAAACATACTCAGTTAGACAGTTCGTCTCTTGGTGGCAGACTTGAAATGTTTTCAACTGTTTGCGCAGACGGTTCATGTGTTTATGAGGCTTATCAAAAAATATTTATTAGTTTTTCTTCATTTGATGAGGCAACTATTTATTTAAAACAACTTTTATCTAGACTTCGAAGAAAAAAAATTAAAGAAATCTCGTATCAAGAAGATGGTATAGAAATTCACAAATTAATTGGACCAACAGAAAAAGGAAAAACTTGTCAAATTTTTTTCAAGTTAATTCCTTCTAAAGAAACTTTTGACTTGTATATAGGAGATTTTTAAGATGACATCAATTAATATATAAACTAGTGTTATATAATCATTTAAAAAAACACCTTAAAATTTAAACCATTATTGTAAATAATTTTGTGAAGGATACATTTATATTTAATAAACTTTCACCAAACACACCATGCAAACACAAACTCTCCAACAACTTTACAATTTTGAAATTGAAAACCTAGCAAAGGAAATCAGTTTATATTCAACTGATAAAAACCTTTGGATTACGAAAGAAAAATATTAGCAATTCTAGTGGTAATTTAGCTTTACATATTATTGGTAATTTGAACCATTTTATTGGAGCTACTTTGCTACAAACAAATTATGTTAGAAACAGAGAAGCAGAATTTGGTGATAAAAATTTAAGTAAAGAATTTTTGTTGAAACTATTAAAAAATGCGCAAGAAATAGTTAACCAAGCTTTTGATAAAATGACTGAAGAAGATTTGTTAAAAACTTATCCTTATGATTTTATGGGAAGTAATACAACCGGATTTTACATTACTCGTTTCCTAAGTCATTTAAGTTATCACTTTGGGCAAATCAATTACCACCGAAGGTTATTGGATAAATAATTTTTTTTTAGACTTGGTTCTCGACTTCGCTCGAACTGACTGCCGTTAAAGTCATTTCGAGCGAAGTCGAGAAAGTTTAAATGCTTTTTTAGCCAGAAGCTTATCAATAATTTCATTCGAAAGATACAGTCGAAAGTGGAGAATCTTCCATATCATAAATCACAATTCACAAATCACTAATCTATCTATACAAACCTTTTTCTTCAATAAATTCTCTGACTAATTTAGGAACTAAGTACTTAATTGATTTGCCTGCTTGCAATGTTTCGCGCACATAAGTAGAGGAAATATTTAGCAAAGGAACTTCAAATATTTTGATGGTTTTATGGTTTGCCAGCAATGGATTTTCATGAAATCCAACCCTGCGATAAACGAACAATTGATAGTTGTTCAAAATGGTTTCATAATCTTTCCATAAATGAAAACTTTGTAAATTATCGCCACCAATAATTGGCGTAAATTGATGTTCAGGATGTTTTTGAGAAAGCGTAGTTAACGTTAAAGTTGTATAACTTGGCTTGGGTAAAGTAAATTCAATATCACAAGCTTCAAATCTTTCATCATCGGCAATGGCCAGTTCAATCATTTGCAAACGAAGGTTTTCATCCAATAAATCATCATTTATTTTAAAAGGATTTTGCGGACTTACAACAAACCAAATTTTATCAATTTCGGTGTATTCCACCATGTAATTTGCTATAAGCAAATGACCAGTGTGAATAGGATTAAACGAACCAAAAAGTAAACCAATATTCATTTATTTTTCTATAAAATTGCTTACTAATTGTTCTGCTCTATACAATGCTTCCGATAAGTTTTCATTCACTAAAACTGTTTCAAATTTACTTTCATAAGCCAATTCTAACACCGCTTTTCCAATTCTTACTTGCAGCGTTTCTTCCGTTTCAGTCGATCTGTCTTTTAAGCGTTCAGCCAACGTTTCAATGCTTGGTGGCTTTACAAAAATGGCCAAAGCTTTTTCTTGAAAATATTTTTTTAAATTTAAACCGCCTACCACATCTACATCAAAAATTACTACTTTACCCTCACTCCAAATTCTTTCTATTTCCGATTTTAAAGTGCCATAAAAGTTACCACCATATACTTCTTCATATTCCAAAAATTCACCATGTACTAGTTTGTTTTTAAAGTCTTCATGACTTAAAAAATAATAGTCTTTTCCATTTACTTCATTGGCTCTTTGCGCGCGCGTACATGCTGAAACAGAAAAAGCCAATTGTTTATTTACACTTAACAAATGCTTTACAATGGTGGTTTTTCCACTACCACTTGGCGCACAAAATATAATTACTTTATTCATTTATTCTTTTTTATCTCCCGCAGATAGCGCTGATAAACGCAGAAATAGCAGGTTGTTTTATGTTTTTGTTTACTTTAGCAAATAAAACAGTTTATCTGCGAAGTTCTACGAAATCTGCGGGAAATAACACTTAACAAATATTATTAATTTGTTCCTTTATTTTCTCTAAATCATCTTTCATTTCTACCACCAATCGTTGCATATTGCTATCATTGCTTTTGCTACCGATGGTGTTTATTTCTCTACCAATTTCTTGTGCTATAAAACCTAATTTTTTACCATTGGTTTCTTGTTGCAAAGTATCTAAAAAGAAAGTGCAATGCTCAGTTAACCTCGATTTTTCTTCATTGATATCTAACTTTTCAATATAGTAAATTAACTCTTGTTCAAATCTGTTTTTATCAATTAAGTCAGTTTGAAGACTACTTAATTCTTTTGCTATTTTAGCCCTTACATTTTCTATTCTGGCAGTTTCAAAAGGCGCTAAAGCAATTAGTTTTCTTTGAATACTTTTGCATAAATCAATTAGCTCTAAACTTAAGTTTTCTCCTTCTCTCAATCTAAAATTATTAAACTCTATTAGCGCATTATCAATGGTTTCAAGTATTAATTTCCAATCTTCTTCATTGGTTCCTTCCGCTTCTTTTATTTGTATAATTCCCGGAAAATCAAAAATAGTTTTATATAAAAATGTACTTTGTATACCCGTTTTTAGCGAAATTTCACTAATTTGATTTAAATAAAAATTTACTACTTCGTTATTAATAGGAAGTAAATTATCGTTTACATTTTTATTGGTAATATTTACATTTATTGAAATACTTCCACGTTCTAATTTTTTTGAAAAATCATTGCGTAGCTCCAATTCTTTATTTTGTAAATTGCGTGGCAAGCGAATATTAATGTCTAAGAATTTACCATTTAAAGCTTTGATTTCAACTTTACATAAAAAAGTTTCGGTTTCAGTTTCAGCTTGGCCAAAACCTGTCATTGATTTTATCATAATTTAAAAAAAAGTAAGCGAAAGTAGTCCAAATTTATAAATTATGAATGTTGAATTATGAATTATGAAAAGAATATTCAAATAGATTACTTTTCATCCAATCTTTCTAATCTTTAAATCTTGTAATTTTTCAATCTTGTAATCTTTCAATTTCTCATATATTTGCCCATAATGAAATCAATTTTATTAGTAGCAGCTGGAGGTGCAATGGGTGCAGTGTTGCGCTATTTGTTTTCGGTTTTATTAAAAGATTATACCCAAATAAATTTTCCAATTAATACATTTTTGGTGAATGCCATTGGGTGCTTTGCCATTGGTTTATGTTATGCTTTATTAATGAATGTTTCTACTCCGCTCAGTAACCCCAATAATTTTGATAGCCTCAAATTGTTACTAATTATTGGTGTTTTAGGCGGATTTACCACTTATTCTGCTTTTGCTTTTGAAACAGTTTTAATGTTTAAACAACAATTGTTCAAACAAGCTTTTACATATATTTTATTGAGCAATATTACTTGTATTGCATTTGCTTACTTAGGTTTTTCGATTAAAAATTAATGGACGGAATTGTTGTAAAATCAACGGGAAGTTGGTACGAAGTAATGAAACCAAGTGGCGAAATAATCAACTGCCGATTAAAAGGAAAGTTTAGGTTACAAGGTTTAAAACATACCAATCCTGTTACTGTTGGCGATAAAATAAATTATGAAATGGAACCCAATAGCGAAAATGGTGTTATTTTTTCTATTGAACCACGTAAAAATTATATCATTCGTAAGTCAAGTAATCTTTCTAAACAAACACATATTATTGCCAGTAATATTGATCAAGCCATTTTAATGGTAACCATTGCTTTTCCTACTACTTCGCTTGGTTTTATCGACAGGTTTTTGGTTACTGCTGAAGCTTATCATATTCCAACTACCATTATATTTAACAAAGTAGATTTATGTACCAATGGTTTAGAAGAAGTGCTTCAAGAAACCATTGATTTGTACCATAAAAAAGTTGGGTATAATTATATAAAAACTTCGGTAAACGATAAAATTGGTTTGGATGAAGTGAAAGAATTATTACAAAACAAAACCACTTTAGTGGCCGGCCATTCAGGAGTTGGTAAATCGTCATTATTGAATGCCATTGAACCCAATTTGAATTTAAGAACGGGTATTATTTCAAAATCAAGCTTTAACGGTCAGCATACTACCACTTTTGCGCAAATGCATCCTTTAAGTTTTGGCGGATTTATTATTGATACGCCAGGAATTAGAGAGTTTGGAGTCGTTGATTTGAACAATGCTGAACTATCGCATTATTTCAAGGAAATGAAACCATTTATTGGTAAATGTAAATTCAATAATTGCAAGCATATTCACGAACCGCAATGTGCTATTTTGGAAGCCATAGAGCAAGGTATTATTCCACCCGAACGCTACCAAAGTTACTTAAGTATTTTGGCCAATGAAGACGTGTTTAATTAATTCACCATGCGCGCAATAATCCAACGAGTTACCCAAGCACAAGTTCAAATAGATGGAAATTTTTTTTCAGAAATTTTATTGGTGTAAGTTCATTTATTCAAAGGTTTAAAAAAACGACTTATATTTGTATTATGACAAAACTATTGGAAAAGGCATTTGAGGCTTTAAATAAATTGCCAGAAAACGAGCAGGATAATTTTGCACAACTCATTATTGAGGATTTGAAATGGGATAATTCTTTTACAACTTCACAAGATTCATTATTATCATTGGCAAAAGAAGCATTAGAAGAATATAAAACTGGAAAAATTTAACTTTCTCAATGCGCGCCATTATCCAACGAGTAACACAAGCACAAGTTCATATTGCTGGAAAATTATTTTCTGAAATAGGAAATGGTTTTTTGGTTTTATTAGGAATTGAAGATGCAGATACTGAAGAAGACATTAATTGGTTGGCTCAAAAAATAGTAAATCTTCGTGTGTTTAACGATGAAAATGGCGTAATGAATATTTCACTTATGGACGCCAATTTCGATATTTTATTAGTGAGTCAATTTACCCTTTTTGCATCTACTAAAAAAGGAAACCGACCTTCTTATATCAAAGCAAGCAGACCAGAATTTGCCATTCCTTTATATGAAAAAATGATTGCGAAGCTAGAAGGACTATTAGGCAAAAAAATAGCCACTGGAACATTTGGTGCCGATATGCAAATTAGCTTAACCAATGATGGGCCTGTGACTGTAATGATTGATAGTAAATTAAAAGAATAACTTACCAAACATACTGAGCTTTGTTCATAAGCAAAGCCTCACCAACTAAAGTTTCTATTCCAGTTGACTTATCAATAATTTTAGTTTCGTACAACACTCTATTTTTTTCTGGAAAAATTTCTTTTACTGTAATCACTGCTTCATATTCCGTTTCTACAAACATGGGTTTTAAAAAGGTGTTATTTTGTTTCATGTAAATATGTCCTTCAGCATAATACAATGAGCCAAAAATTTTGGTAAATACGCTTGCACTAAAATGACCGTGAATAATGTTTCTTCCAAAAATACTTGCTTTTCCGGCTTCTTCGTTGGTGTGAAGGGGGTTTGTATCGCCACTAATTTGGGCGTATAGGTTTACTTGTTCTTGGGTGTATTTAATTAGGTGTGTAAATACATCGCCTATTTGTGGTGCTGCCATTTTTTTATTGATTAAATTTAATTTTAGCAAGAATATTTGTTTTTTTGGATTGTTTGCATAAAAAATATCTTTTATTTTTTTTATTATTATAACTATCTAATAGTTAATAGATAACAAATTTATAGCAACCAAATAAATAAGCGATTTTATAGGTTTAAAAAAACCAGAGTGACAAAAATCAAGTACCTTGAATTAAAGCCACTGTAAAGCGATTGCTTTGATTAATATTTTGATAATAAACATATTGGTTGACTTTTTTTAGAATAGAATTACTTTTGCGCCCGATTTAAAAAAGTAAATTTCAATAAATTAACCCAAAAAAGTATAAAAACTACAATTATGGAAAACACAACGAAAAACATGTTTGAAACTTTGGCCGATATGCAAAAGCAAGCTGTAGAAACTATGAACAATGCTGCTAAAACTATGCAAGAAAACATAAGTAACGGAAACAATATGAATATGGATTCGGAAGCTTTTAAAAAATGGTACGACAGCCAGATGGGTTGGTTTAACCAAGTAGCTAACGAAAAAAATAACATGAATAAAGGAATGGAGTTTTTCACAAACTACATGAACAAACAAAATGAAATGGCTAAACAATGGCAAGAAATGAGCCAGAACATGATGCCTAATATGAACAATAACATAGATATGAAAGCCAAAATGGATAACATGACGAATGTTTTTGAATCTTGGAAAAATACTATGACTGAAAGTTATAACGAAATGATGAAAAATTTTAACAATGGCGAAACTAAAAATAACTTTGCTGATATGTTTAATAATTCGGAAATGTACATGAAAACTTTTCAGTTTTTTATGCCAATGATGAAAAGTTTGAACGACAAAACTTTTACTCCAGAAACTTTCAAAAACATGTTTAATACTGAAGCTTACAAAGGAATGATGGATAAAATGTTTAACATGAATCCTGAATTAATGAAGAACTTCAACGATAATCAAATGATGGCAAGCATGAAAGAAAATATGTTTAAAATGATGGATGCTAGCAAATCTAACTTTGATAACATGAAAAACAACATGAATATGGGTAACATGAATAGCTCAAATCCTTTCATGGAAAACATGACAAATTCATACAATCAAATGTATTCTCAAATGCAAACTTCAATGGCTCCATTAACTAAATTATTTGGTAATAACTCAAATATGATGGCAATGGAAACAATGAAAGATTTAGCAGATATGATGACTGCTTATAACACAAAAAATAACCAAATGCAATACATGATGTATACTACAGGCATGAAAGCAATGGATGAGGTTTCTGAAAACATGTATGCTAAAGTTAAAAATGGCGAAGATGTAAAAGAATTTGCTGATGTATATAAAAACTGGTTAAATACCAACGATAAGCATTTTGTAGCATTATTTGAAACTCCAGAATATTCAAAATTAATGAGCGAAGTAAGTGCTTTACAATTAAACCTTAAAGGTAAAATGGAAAAGCAAGTTGAAAAATCGTTAGAAAAACTTCCTTTAGTAAACCGTACTGAAATGGATGAATTGTACAAAACAGTTCAAACTTTGAAAAAACGTATTGCTTCTTTAGAAAAAGAAATTGATACTATTACAACTTCTGAAACAGCTGATATTGCTCCAAAAGCAACTGCAAAGAAAACAGCTAAAAACGCTTAATTAAATTAAGTTGTTATATTTAAATCCCTAATCAATTTATTTTGGTTAGGGATTTTTTGCTTAATAAAAATTCCATAATAGTTATTGGAATTAACAAACAAGTTAAAGCATATATGGTGTCTTCTATTGGTATGGTTATTATTCTAAAACCTATAATATGATTGGCATTATAGCTTACTACTGGCTCAGGAGTTGCCATTCCTGTTAGTATTCCATTTATAATTACAAAAGGTATTAAATGTACAAAATAAGCAAACCAAAAATAACCCATGTATTGCTTTTTGAAATAAAACTGATGAAAAATTAATAAAATCAAAGCCAATGCACAATTAACTAAAGTATAAGTTTTTTGGTAAAAAAATAAACAAGCAAAAGCTAATAATAGTATAAAAAAATAGTTTAAGTAATGTACAAAAGGTTTAAAAATATTGGTTGGAAAATACGCTTTTAAGCAAGCATAAATAAATACACTAGCAAAAGGAACTACCATAAAAAAACTCCATTCTTCAATGGGTAAATCGTTTAATCGAAAACGCCAAACATAATCGTTATTAAAACTCCAAATACCTGCTCTTGTAAACCATCCATCCCATAAAATAAAAAGGATCATATTTACTAAAATACCTATAAATAAAGGCTTAAACCATTTGTAAAAAGCCACTTTTTTGTCAAAGCTTAAAGCAAAAGGTCCTATAAAAGAAACAAGCATTAACCAAGCATATAAACTCATAGCTTTATTTTGTTGAGTTTGGATTTTTCCAATATTTCAAATGTACTATTAACATTCCAAAGTTTTCCCCATGTTCTTTACCTAAATACTTATGGTGAATTTTATGTGCCCTTCGAATGGCTTTTATGTATCTATTATCCAAGCGCGACCAAAGTTTAAAACGTTGGTGAATAATAATTTCGTGTATAATAAAATAAGCAAAGCCATATAATGAAATACCAATTCCAATATATAACCTTAAATCATTATACATTAAACCTGTTACGTAGCAATAAGCACTTGGAATGGCAAAAATTAAAAAGAAACTATCATTTTTTTCAAAGAAACCTGGTTCTACTTGATGATGATCTTTGTGCAAAAACCATAGAAAGCCATGCATTACAAATTTATGAGTGAACCAAGCCATAAATTCCATGAACCAAAATGTAACAAATACTACTAAAAAATTAAACCACATATATTTAAAAAACTGCTTTACAATATAAACACTTTAAAAAGAAATTGTTTTTAGAAAAATCTAATACAACCAATTCATACCAGCAAAAAACATTACTTGAAAAACGTAAAGCCAAGGTGCTATTTTATTGGTTAATGGCAATTGCAATTGTTGGTATATATACATAAAAGCAAATGCAAAAATATACCATGCTGTATAATTTTGAATAGGAATAACATTGTTTTTCCAATTCCAAAAATCTAATTGAGGTGCAATATGTTCAATTAAAATATCTACACATAACATTAGCAATGCGCTAACAGATACTTTTACAATTAGGTGAGTTTCTTTACGTTTTATTATTTTATCAAAGAATAATTGTGCTACATGCATAGAAACATAACAAAGCATTACCCAGTTTAAACCTATAATTACAGGTACTTCAGCTACTTTTATACCAAGGTTATTGCCATACAAATATTGCCCAAAAATACGTCCGGTGGTTACGCCTAATAGTTCTAAAATATAACCCGCTTGAAAAACCCCAATTACCCAAATCCAAAATAAAGTATTTTTAGGTTGATGAAAATAAAATAATACTGCCGCACTAACTATTAAATTAATTGGCGATAGTTTTAGTAAATCGAGCTTAAATATGGTTGTTCCAAATAGTCCAACAGCATACAAAATAGCTAAAACAAGTATAGCAATAGTTTCTTTTTTCATTTTTTTCATTTTTAACTCGTAATTGCAAGTAAAATACTATGTTTTCTACGTGTCTATGTGGTTTTTTTATTGTTTTAAAACAGGTATGTTTTTACATCCCATAATCATCCTTAATTAATTCAACTGCAATTTTTGCCGAATTTAAACACAAAGGAATTCCACCACCGGGATGAACCGAACCGCCACAAAAATACAAACCTTTTATATTAGAACTAAAATTTTTATGTCTTAAAAAAGCAGCAAACATATTATTGCTTGCGTTACCATAAAGTGCACCTAAATGGCTGCTTGTTTTTGTTTCAATGCAACGAGGGTCTAAAACATTTTCGGTTATAATAAATTCTTCAATATTGGTTTTCAGCAAACGATTTATTTTAGTAATTATATTTTTTCGTCCTTCAGCAATTAATTCATCCCAATTTTGTCCTTGATTATTTGGTGTGTTTATCATTACAAACCAGTTTTCGCAGCCAGTTGGTGCATCGTCTGGTTTATATTTAGAGGTTATGTTAATGTAAATTGTTGGGTCCTTATAAATGGTTTTATCTTTAAAAATCTGCTTAAATTCTTCCTCGTAATTATTTGTAAATAAAATATTATGTAAATCTAATTCTGCAAATTGTTTATTAATCCCCCAATAAAAAATTAATGCAGACGATGATTTTTCTTGAGCTAATATTTTTTCAGGATGTTTTACTTTAGGAAGTAGTTTTTTGTAAGTGGGGAATATATCCATGTTCGATAAAACTATAGTTGCTTCATAAAAATCGCTATCGGTTTTTATTCCTTTAACTTGTTTATTTTTTTCATTTAAAATAATTTCAATTACCTTTTTATTAAACTCAAATTTTACACCTAAATCCTCAGCCAATTGGTAAATACTTTGGCTAATTTGGTGCATGCCATTTTTGGGAAAAAATGTTCCAATATTGCTTTCCAAATGAGGTATCATATTAAGCAAAGCAGGTGATTGATATGGATTACTGCCATTGTACGTAGCAAATCTATTAAAATATTGAACCAACCTTTTATCGGTAAAAATTTGTTCATTTTCATGGTTCATATTATTAAACAAATTTAGCATTGGAACACAAAAAAAACCTTTGAAAGAAGCCCAATTCATAAAGTTTTTTATTTTATGTAAACTGTTTTCAATAAAAATAGGAACTGTGGTTTTATACCTGAACGCTGCTTTTTGCAAATAGTTAAAAAAAGGTTTTGTATTAGTTAAACTAAGTTTTTGATGTAGTTCATTTGCCATATTTTCTTGATTATGATACGCTGTAAATCGAGTACCATCCTCATAAAAATAATTACATGCTTTTTCTAACTGAATGTATTCAAAGTGGTTTTCATTTTGCTTTGCAATTATGTAAAGATCTAATACCAATTGAGGCAAAGTAAAAAGCGATGGCCCAGCATCGAACCTAAAACCATCTTTTGAAAATTCGGTTAATTTTCCACCAAAATAGGCGTTTGCTTCTAAAACGGTAACATTAAATCCAGCAGCTTGTAATCGCACTGCACTAGCTAAACCAGCTATACCCGAACCAATTATAATTACTTTCATTGTTGTTTAAAACATCAAATTTAGGTTTGAGTTTTATTTATTAAAAAAAATTAATATTAGCTATTTCAGTTCTTTCACTTCATCAATTTTTTTGTAATTTGCAGCCATGTTTAATGAACCCGAAATTACAAAATTAGAAGACCTAGGAGAGTTTGGCCTAATTAAACAACTTACCCAACACTTTGAATTAAAAAACAATACAATAAAAGGCGTAGGCGATGATGCTGCGGTAATAAATCCAACAAATGGCAAAGTAACCTTGGTTTCTACCGATATGTTGTTGGAAGGTATTCATTTTGATTTAAGTTATTTTCCACTAAAACATTTGGGCTACAAAGCTGTAAGCGTTAATGCAAGCGACATATATGCAATGAACGGAACGCCCAAACAAATTACAGTTTCGTTAGGTATTAGCAGCAAATTTAGTGTAGAAGCAATACAAGAAATTTATGATGGAATCAGCTTAGCATGTGAAAAATTTAAAATAGATTTAGTTGGTGGCGATACAACATCGAGCAAACAAGGTTTGGTAATTAGTGTAACTGTAATTGGTGAAGCCAATGAAAAAGAAGTAGTTTATAGAAACGGTGCAACAGAGTTTGATTTAGTTTGTGTAACAGGCGATTTAGGTGGTGCTTATGCAGGCTTTCAATTGCTTGAACGTGAAAAAAGAGTTTTTATTGATAACCCACAATTGCAACCAGATTTAGCTGGACACGATTATATATTGGAACGCCAATTAAAACCTGAAGCAAGGAAAGACATTATTGAAATGTTTAAGGTTTTGGAAATTATTCCAACTGCCATGATAGACGTGAGCGATGGTTTGGCTTCTGAAATTTTTCATATAGCCGATCAATCAAAGGTTGGGATTACTATTTATGAAGAAAAAATTCCAATTGATGCCACAACTTACAACATGGCTAGAGAGTTAGATTTAGATCCGACTTTAACTGCTTTGAGTGGTGGTGAAGATTATGAATTATTATTTACCATTAAACAAAGCGATTATAATAAAATAGAAAACCATCCTGATTTTACTGTAATTGGTCACGTTACCAAAGCCAATGAAGGAGTTAATATGATAAGTAAAGGCGGACAAAAACACGAGTTAAAAGCGCAAGGTTGGAAAGCATTTTAAAAAACTAAGCATGAACGTCAATCTGTGGTAGAGCCTGTCCCGCCAAAGCGGAAAAGTATCTTTACAAGGTTTAATAAAGTTCCTTCGCTACACTCAGGATGACGATTCCGCACAAAAGAAAAAACAAACAAATGGCCAAAGGCTAGGAGCCAGCAGCCAGTAGCAAAAAATATGAAAATAGGTGTATTAATTTTTCCGGGAAGTAATTGCGATAAAGACGCAGTTTGGGCATTTCAAAATATGTTTGGCCAAGAAGTAGTAGAACTTTGGCATAAAGATACTGATTTACAAAATGTAGATTTGGTGTTTTTACCAGGTGGTTTTAGTTATGGCGATTATTTGCGAAGTGGAGCAATTGCTCGTTTTTCGCCTATTATGCATAGCGTAATTGAATTTGCTAATAATGGCGGATTGGTTTGGGGAGTTTGTAATGGTTTTCAAATATTATGCGAAAGTGGCTTATTACCGGGCGCATTATTGCATAACGATCATCAGAAGTTTAACTGCAAAAATGTATTTATAAAAACCGAAACCAATAACAGTAAAATTACCAGTTTAAATGAAGTAGGAAAAGCTTTAAAAATTCCTATTGCGCATGGCGAAGGTAGATTTTATTGTAATGAAGAATTACTAAAAGATTTGAAAGCAAACGACCAAATATTATTTAGATACTGCGATGAAAATGGAAACGTTTCAGCTGAAACCAATCCTAATGGTGCATTAGATAATATTGCAGGAATTTGTAACAAAAATCGAAATGTATTTGGCATGATGCCTCACCCTGAACGCACTGTAGATGCTGATATTTACAACAATGACGGAAGAATTATGTTCGAAAGTTTGTTGCGATTGGTTGATGCAAAGTAGTTAATAGTTGCAAATCTATTTTATAATTCTTTTTTAAAATGATACTGCTTTAATGCAGTGATTATTGCAAAACTTCCCCAAAGAATGATGGCAATTTTATCTGTTTCGCTATAGTTATTAAGTAAACCGTGTATTAAAAATGTGCTTAAGCCAACCAAAGTGGAAATGGCCAAAATTTTTACTTCAGTATTATTTGTTTTAAAAATAATTTTATAACCTACACTGTAAGCCAAGTATATTATTGCCAAAAAAGTGAGTAAGCCAGGCCAACCACTTTCGGCCAATGGTCCTAAATACTCGCTATGGCTTGTTCCGTTATCGCCAAAATAGGTGGTAATTGGTGTTTCATATTCAGGTTCTTGGTAAACGCCATAAGTAAACGAATAAGTGCCAGGACCAAATCCTAAAATAGGCTTTACTTTATTCATATTTATGGCAGCAACATACCTATTTACTCTTTCTAAATTCGACACATCGTTGTTAATGTTACTAACCGATTCTAAGTGCCTATCAAATCCCTCAGAACTATTTTGTTTATTTAACGAAAGCCTATAAATTATTTCATCGCTATTTAAAAATATTAAAAAAATAATTGATACCAAGGAAATAATTAAAACCCTAAATTTTATTTTAAGTAATATTAAAATTAATAAGCCAAATCCACCTGCTAAACTTATCCATGCAGCGCGGGTATAACTAAATATTACTCCTAACACAAAAAGGGCTAAAGTAGTAATGGTTACTGCCAATAGCCACGAAGGAATTTTTAACCTAAAAGCATAAATTACATTTAAGAACAAATAAGGAATAAAAAAAGCCAAAGCAGCAGCATATACTCCATGCCCTACATAAAAAGGTTGGTTTATGGTAAACGAAACTATTTGGGCAAAATCGTACTTGGCATGTTGAATTAATGAATAAATAATTACTATTACCAAACCCAACATATGCAGCCACAAAAAAGCATGAATGTTTTTAATGTTTTTGAATAAAACAACTGTTAAAAAGTAAAAAGTAGTAATGTACCAAATACGAGCAACAACAAACTTAATGGAAACTAAAATGTATTCGCTAAAAAAAATATCGAAAACTAGCCAAGCAATATTTATAAAAATAGCAATGGTTATGGGTTGTTTAAAAACTTTATAATCGTAATTGCCATCAATAATGAATTTAAAAATAACGGTGGCAGTTAGTAAAATTAACAAAGGTTCATCGGGCAGACTAATTCCTAAACCACCACCAATGCTATCAAACTCAATAGAAAGAGGAATTAAAAAAGAAAGTAAAAGAATTAAAATATCGGAACGAAAAACGGCTGTTACCAATACCAAAAATACCAAAGGAACTACACCAAGCCAATTAAAACCTAACCAAAAAGCTATTGCATTTGTTAAAATAAAACCAATGCCTATGCCATAAAACCAATATTGATTTTGTTTGATACTAAGCACAAGTTTAAAATTTTATGTGGCGAATTTTATCGGTAAATAATAAAACAATACAACCTAAAACAAATGAACCAAATATAGAAACTGCAACCAAAACCCAACGAACAGGATAGGCTTTTTTCTCAGCAACTGTTGCTTCTTGTAAAATAAATACATTGCTTAAATTTGCATTTACATCCACTTTGGCTTGCTCTAATTTTTTTCTAAGTTCACTTAGTTTATCTAATTCCAACACCAAGGTTTCTTGCGATGAAAGTGCTTCGCTACCATACTGCGCCAAACTAGCTTGTTGCTTTGCAATATAAGCTTGGTTGCCACCTTTACCTGCAAGTTCGGTTATGGCTTTCGATTGTTCTTCAAAACTGTAAACCCCTTTTGCACCTAGGTCGCGCATGGTTTGTTTAATGGTATTAACTTCGGCTTCTTTGTTTTTATATTGTTCCTCAATAATTGCTAAAGCTTGCAAAGCAACTCTTTTTTGAATATCAGTTTTTACACTATCAAGTATTTGAACTATTCCATTTGCAATTTCTGCAGCTTTTTCAGGCACTTCATCTCTAACATTTACTTCAATGGAAGCATAAGGAGTTTTGCGCACACTAATATGTTTTTTATATAAATTACCTAGTTTGTAATTTTTTTCACTGTCATCGGGCTTAATTTTATAATTGTCTCTTAAATTAAAGTTTTTAATTACTCTTGATTTTAAATTATCGCTTTCCAACATTTGAATAAATTGTTGAGCGGTTGCTTGTTCTCCAAAATCTAGCGGATCTTTTGCCCTAGTTCTAGAATCAGTAAGCAAGGCACTTGAAATAGAGTTATTGGTAGAGGGATAAAATATAGCGGTACTTTGAAACAAAGGCTTTATAAACCAAGGACTTGTAAATATGATAGCGGCTATTCCGGCACCAATAGAAATAATACTTAATGGTTTTTTGTTTTTAATTAAAAACTTAACAACATCAACTAATTCAAAATAGTACGTTTTTTTTTCTTTACTCATTTCTTAATTATATTAGTTCAAAAATATGAAAATATATTTAGGTGTAAAATTTAATTGAATTTGCTTTTAGTTAAAATACTTAGCTGCTTTATATCCAACAATTTAAAAACAAAAATTAAAAATACACCTACTAAACTCATAAGCCCTAACGAGGTAAATAGTGGAATAGTATTTTGTTTTAATAAAAAAGCCAATATTGTTAATAAAATAAATAACACCCCGAGTTTAACAAATATTGGTTTATTAAATTGGTTTTTTAAAGCAAAATACGAATAAATACAGTTTGAAACACCAATAAAACTTTGCGTAATTAAAGCAGCATAAGCCGCTCCAAGTGCATTGTATTTTGGTATTAACCATAGGTTTAAAACAAAATTAGTTACTAGCGCAATAAGTGCCAATATGTTTAATATTTTTAATGAGCCATTGGCAGTAAGTAATGTACCAAAAATATACATAAAACAAAGCGGAATAAAACACAATATTACCCAACCAAATACTTCAACAGCATAGCTATTTGCATTGGGCGATAGCATGGTTAATATTTCTGTTTGAAAAAAATAACAGCTTATGCCAAATATAAAACTGGGCGCAACCAATAAACCCAAAGCAGAATGAATAATGGGTTCTAGCTTTTGCTTTTCGGCAATCATTTTCGAAAAAATGGGTAATAAAAGCATGGCCACCAATGCTGCCATCATGTTTGCTGCTTCTAAAAGGCGGTAACCCAATGCATACACCCCATCGTGGTATTCGCCATTGGATATAAGTTTGCCTATTAATATATTATCTAATCGGGTATACAATGTCATGAGCAATGCCAGTAGGGCATAAGGGGCGGTTTTTTTATAAATATCCCAAAGTATGGCTTTATCAAAAACCAATTTAATGGTATTAATTTTTTTACTTATAAATAAAAATGAAGTGGCTGCGCAAATGGCGTACGACAATGTTTGCGCATAAATAAAATTAATAATATTGAGTTCGAAAATGGAGGTAAATAATAAAATGGAGCAAAAAATAATCATTAACAACCTATCTAAAACGGAAAAAATAGAGTCGACTTTAAAAAGCTGCAAACCACTTACATTGCTCCTAAAATATATATGAAAAAACGACAGCACTTGGTTAAACGACAGCATAAAAATTAAAAACCAAATGCTTTTATCGTAATTTAAAATAGATGCTAAAATTAATGTTACTACAATATATAATGCTGAAAATAATATTTTTATGGTAAGTAATGCCGAAAACTGTTTTTCTAATGCATCTGGGTTTTTGGCTAAATTAGAAGTGGTGTAACTGCCAATTCCAAAATCTAACAAAACCGAAAGCAGGAGTACAAAATTGAAAAGAATATAATATTGCCCATAAGCCTCAAAACCCAACCTGTTTTGCACCGCTCGGTCAATTCCTAAAATCCAAAAAGGTTTAATGAGCAGGTTTACACCCATCATTAATATTAGGTTCAGTACAAAGGTTTTTCTCATTGGCTGCGCAAATATATATTTATTTGTCAATGTCGGCCATTCCAAAGGAATCTTTCTTAACTAGGAAAATTATTTAGTTTTTGAAAGATATTTTGTTAAATCAATGGTATTTTTAAAACGAGGAAGATTCTTACAGAATGACTTTGTGTTAGTAAAAAAAAATCCGTTACAAACTGAAACGGATTTTATTAATATTCAATTCAAAAATTTTCTAATCTTTTAATCTTCTAATTTTTGTAATTTTTTAATACACATAAGTACTAAACACCATTCGGCCTCCGTTTGGCATAATACCTTCCATTACCACTTGGCCTTTTAGTTGCTCAAAATCGGTAATTAAATCTTCGGGTTTTTCGTATTGTTTTTTGTTTAATGCTATTAATATAAAACCTTCGCTTAAGCCAATATTGTTTATTTTTCCTCTTTTAATATTATAAATTTTTATTCCATTTTTAATACCTAATTTGTCTTTTTCTAGCTTTGGCAATGATTGGAAGTCGGCACCCAAACTTTCAGAAGTGATGGTTCCTTTGCGCAAAATGGCTGTGTTTCCTTCTTTGTTTATTAAACCAAATGATGCTTCGGTTTCTTTACCATTTCTTAAAAAAGTAAATTTTGCTTTATCACCTGGGCGCATATAAGCCATTAGCTCATCAAAAATGGCTTTGCTATCTATGTCTTTTCCATTAATTTTTACAATTACATCTCCAGTTCTTATCCCTGCTTTATCGGCAGGGCTTTCGGCCAATACTGAACTTACATACACCCCTAAATTATTGCTTATACTTAATTTTTGCGCCAAACGCGAGTCAATATCGGATATTTCCATTCCGGTATAACCGCGCTGCACTTCTTTAAAATCAATTAAATCTTTAATAATTTTTGAAACAATATTAGATGGAATTGCAAATCCGTAACCAATATAACTTCCTGTTTGGCTACTAATAGCAGTGTTAATTCCAACTAATCTACCTTCTAAATCAACCAACGCACCACCACTATTTCCTGGATTAATAGCTGCATCTGTTTGAATAAACGATTCAATTGGAAATTGATTATTTACAATATTAATGTTTCTGCCTTTGGCGCTAACAATGCCCGCAGTAACAGTAGAGGTAAGGTTAAAAGGATTGCCAACTGCTAAAACCCATTCGCCTATTTGCAAATCATCGCTATTGCCAAAAACAATATGTGGCAATTGTTTGGCTTCTATTTTTAAAACTGCAATATCGGTTGAAGGGTCGCTACCCACCAACTTAGCTTGATACGATTGTTTTTTATTATTTAAAATAACTTCAATGGTATTTGCATCTTTTATGACATGGTAATTAGTTACAATATATCCGTTTTCGGTAACTATAACTCCACTGCCCGAACTAGCTACGGGCCCGCGTTGTCCAAAAAAATCGAATTGACTAAAAAAGTCAAAATGTGGGTCTATATAATTATTTTGTTTGCTTAATGTTTTAATAAAAACAACACTAGGAGTAGAGGTAGAAGAAGCCTTAACAAAATCAGAATTGTTAATTACGCTTCCTTTGTAATTAATCGCTTCGAAATTGGATTCTGTTTTGGTTTTTTTAGTAAAATCTTGCACCAAAACCGCTGGAGAATGAAGGCTATAAAATACATAAGCGCCTAAAATTCCACTAACAAAACTTACTGCTACAAATGCTATTTTCTTTATCATATTTTATCTAACTATGTTTGCTCTTATGGTTAAATTTACTTCTGAATTTTGTGGGTCGTTTGTTATAATTGTAATGCCTCTAATGTCTAATCCTACTGTGTTAAACGAGGTATAATCTACTTTCATTTTCACTTTTTGTTTTGGCTTAATTACCATTGTTTCAATTTCAACATTTACACAATTGCATGAACGTTTAATTTTTCTAATCACCAAATCTTTTTTACCTTTATTGGTTAAGTTAAAATAGGTAATTGAACTGTCTCGGTAACCTATTTCACCAAAATCGTGCACAAGTTTATCAATAGTAAATTTTGGCGCTTTTTTAAGTTCTTTTGGCGTTAAATATGAAAAATCTTCCTTTACTTTAGAGTTTATGTAAAATAATTTAACCGGTAAAGAATCATCGTTGGTATAAATTTTTGCTTCTTGGCTAAAATCGCCTAATTCCGACATGTTTTTCGGTCTGTATTTTATTTTAAGTTCAATATCGGTATTGGGTCTCATTTCAAAATAAGGTCCTGAAATTTCAATATTAGTTGGAGTTTCAATTCTGGTTATTTTAATTACTTTATTACTTAAATTGTAAATTCTTAAATAAGTGCTATCTATTTTAGTATTTAATACTTCAAATGCAAACGTGTTATTATTTACTGCTAAATAGCCATATTGATAAGTGTAAGTATTTCCAAATTGATACTTGGAAGGAGCAACATTTCCTTTAACAAAAATTTGCGAGTTCTTATTTTGAGTATTAGTAATAACTGTAATTGCTTTTCTAAAACTACCTGGTCTGCCGGCAGGATTATAAATGGCTTTAATAAAGCCAACAGAACCAGGAGGAATTGGCTGGCTGGTAAATTCAGTTCTTGTACAGCCACATTCCGGTTGAATATCCTCTATAATTAATGGCACATTTCCGGTATTTTTTATTGAAAAATCGTGTATTAATAAACCACCATTTTCGCTTACTACTCCAAAATCGTATTCTTTCTCTTCGTATTTGTACTGTGGAAATTCTTTAATTGGTTCTACAGCTTTTTCTGGAGTATTATTTTTGGGTAATTTGCTTTTATTTTTTTGTGAAAAAACAGAAGAGTTTTTTATTAAAATTAAAAGACTTAGAATTATTATTTTTTTCATGAGTTGTTATTAGTAATTGAGTTGATTAAATTTTATTTAAAACGTTGCGTTTTTCTTTAAAGTTAAAAAAATAAAGAATAATTTAAGATATTTTATTTTTTTAAAGAAAAATTATCATCATCCATCCAAACAGGAAATGCTTTTCTGTAAGTTTTTAATTCAGGTAATTGAATAGTGAAAGTGCTTTCATATTCTTCATGAGTTAATTCGTTCAATAATTTACCTTGTGGATTATAAAGTACCGATTGTCCATTGTAAATATGCTGGTTTCCATCTTCACCAACTCTATTAACCGCTGCTACATAACATTGGTTTTCAATTGCCCTTGCTTGGTTTAAAACTTGCCAATGCAAAATGCGTTTTTCGGGCCAACTTGCTACATTTATTATTAAATCGTAATCAAAATTTGGTGTTCTTTTTAACCAAACAGGAAACCTTAAATCATAACATACGAATGGTGCAATTTTCCATCCTTTGTATTCTATTACAATTCTTTCATTTCCTGCAGTAAAGTTTTTATTTTCATCACCCATTCTAAACAAATGTGCTTTGTTGTAAAACTGAATTTTACCATTTGGTTCAATAAAAACAAAACGATTATAAAAATTATTGTTTTCGCTTATAATCGCAGTTCCACAAACTGCTGCATTGGTGTAAAAAGCAATTTCTTTCATCCATGTTACAGTAATTCCATCCATATTTTCAGCAAGTTTGCTACTGTTCATTGTAAATCCTGTCGCAAACATTTCGGGTAAAATTATTATATCTGTTTGGTGAGCCAAATCAGCAAGTCTATTGGTAAATTGAGTTAAATTGGTTCTTTTATCTTCCCAAAATAAGTTACTTTGAATCAACGAAATTTTTAAATTATCTTCTGCTTCCATTTTGTAATAAATTTAAATTTTCACAAGCTTTTCTGCAGCTTTTTCTAAAGTTTCATTTTGCTTTGCAAAGCAAAATCGCAATAACTGATTATCGGTTTGTTTATGGTAAAATACTGAAACAGGAATACTTGCTATTTTATTTTCTTTAGTTAATCTAATTGCAAAATCTGTATCTTTTTCTTGAGTAATTTTACTATAATTTAATAGCTGAAAATAACTTCCTTGGCAAGGCATTAATTTAAAGTTGGAGCCTTTTAGTAATTTTCTAAAATAGTCTCTTTTTTCTTGGTAAAATCCTGAAAGTTCGTTGTAAATGTCTTTATTATCAATAAACTCTACCATAGCATATTGTATTGGAGTATTGGTGCTAAAAGCTATAAATTGATGGATTTTTCTTAACTCCACAGTTAAGTTTGCAGGAGCTAAAATATATCCCATTTTCCATCCAGTTGTGCTATATGTTTTACCAAACGAAGAGATAATAAAGCTTCTTTCGGCCAAAGCAGGAAAACGAGCTACACTTTGGTGTTCCACTTTATCAAAAAGCATGTGTTCATATACTTCATCACTACAAATAATTACATCAGTACCACGCACAATTTTTTCTAATTTTTGCATGTCTTGTGCATTTAAAATACTGCCAGTTGGGTTGTGCGGAGTATTTATTAAAATCATTTTAGTTTTAAAATTAACTAGTTTTTTTACTTCATTCCAATCTATTTTAAACTCAGGTAATTTTAATTCTACAAATATTGCTCTGCCACCATTTAAAGCAATAGAAGGCACATAACTGTCATAGCAAGGCTCTATTACAATCACTTCATCACCTTCATTTATCATTGCACTCATAACAGCATATATTCCATGTGTTGCTCCAGGAACAATAGTTATTTCGGTATTGGGGTCGTATTGTGCAGAATATAAATCGAAAGTTTTTTGAGCAATTTTTTCGCGCAAGCTTAATAAACCTGGCATGGGCGCATATTGGTTCATGCCTTGTTTCATGTATTTGTTTACTAATTCTATTAAATTAGGCGACACTTCAAAATCAGGGAAACCTTGTGCTAAATTAATTGCATTGTGTTCGTTAGCCAACGCAGTCATTACAGCAAAAATGCTAGTATTAGCATTTGGTAGTTTAGATTTTATTGAACCTTTAAATTGCATTGTTGCAATATGCAATTAATGAAATGATTTGACAAAATATTTAACTCTAATGTGAATAAAATATTAAAAAATTAAAAGGTTTTACAATAAATCAATATTTGAAAAATTAAAGTTTTTGAGCAAAGCATTTTTTGTTTTATAATTATTGGTATAATTTTGGCAATACAAAAAAATATTTTAATAAATGAAAAATACAATAACATTAAAAATTTCTTTAATACTTTTAACTTCATTTTTTTATAAAAATATCAATGCTCAATTAATAAAAAAAGAAGAAACTAAAGGTTTTATGCCAGTAGTTCTAATTGAAAATTTTAGCTCGGAAGGATGTAGCAGTTGCCCCGAAGCTGATAAGTTTTTAGGCGAATTAATTCATGTTGTAGATAGTGCAACAAGGCCTGTTTATGTGTTAGATTTTCATGTAGATGTTTGGAATAAAAGTGGTTGGGTTGATAATTATAGCGATACATTAAATACCATTAGGCAACTAACATACATTAGTAAAATGAAAGATATACCTATGTATACACCACAAAGTTTTTTAAATGGAATACTTTCGGTGCCAGGTGCAGATAAAAAAAATATAACTAGTTTTATTAAGCAAACATTAGCAAGACCTAGTCCTAATTTTTTAAAAACAAATGCATACCAAACTCATGCTGATACTTTATTCATTGAATATGAAATATTAGGAAATACCGATAGTTTGCTCATAAATTTTGCAATTGCCGAAAGTAATATTTATACAAAAGTAACTGGTGGCGAAAACAAAGGGAAATTATTACATCACCACAATGTAGTTAGGCTTTTTAAAACAGAAAGCGTTAAAGGCAACAAAGGAAAATCATATTTACTAATTCCTAAAGGTTTTAATTTAAAACAAACCAGAGTTACTACATTTATTCAGCACGAGCGCACTTGGTATGTTTACGGAGCCGACCAATTAGTGAATTAAATAACTTTAAATTTAAATAATATAAATACATTTGCAGAAATTTTTAAGTATAAAAAAATTATAAAAAATGACTGAAAGTAAAAAAAATGTAATGCTTGTTCCTATCGATTTTAGCGAAATAAGTTTAAATGCATTGGATCATGCTGCTCAAACAGCTAAACATTTTGATAATGATTTAGTATTATTAAGTATTGTAGAAGAAAGTATATTATCTTCTATTTTTAGTAATAACGAAGAAAAAGAAGCACAAGCCCGTGAAAAAACCATTCCAGAATTAGAAAAATTAGCATTATCAATCCATGAAAAATATGGAGTAAAATGTACTTCGGAGGTAAGAGTAGGTAGAATTTATAAAACAGTAATTGAAACTGCCGAAGAGCATGGCTGCGATTGCATAATAATGGGAACCCATGGTGCAAGTGGATTTACAAGGATAGTAGGAAGTAATGCTGGAAAGGTGATTAATTACAGTACAGTTCCTGTTATTGTTGTTAAAAACAAAAAAATAAATAACGCGTATAAAAATATTGTTTTCCCTATTGATTTATCAGTTGAATCGAAGCAAAAAGTTAAAATGGCTATTCATTTAGGAAAATCATACAAGTCAACAATTCATATTTTGTACAATAAAGTAAGTGACGAGTTTTTGAACAACAAAATGGTCGCCAATTTACACCAAGTTGAAAATATTTTTAAAGAAAATTTTATAGAATATACAGTTAAAGAAGTTGACGAATCGAGCAGTGATTTTGCAGTTGAAACTTTAAAATATGCTGAATATAGCAAAGCTGATTTGATTATGATTATGACACAATCGGAAGATAAAGACATAACCGAATATTTAATTGACACCTACGCACAACGCATAGTAAATGCTGAAGGAACAGTTCCTGTTATGTGTGTAAATCCGAATAGAGATATATTTAAAGCGGAATTTGTTATTTAATAATAGAAAAATTACAAAATTGAAAGATTAGAAAGTTGGTATTAAATTTTACAACCTTAAAATCTTTCTAATAAAAAGTCAATCAACAGGGCTATTTACCCTGAAATGTTTTGAAAAAATGAGTAAAAAAGGAAAAATTCTGGTTGCCATGAGTGGCGGCTTAGACAGTACAGTTGCAGCAGTTATGTTGCGTGAAGAAGGTTACGAAGTAATTGGAGTAACCATGAAAACGTGGGACTATCAAAACAGTGGAGGATCTAAAAAAGAAACTGGATGCTGTAGCTTAGATAGTATTAACGATGCAAGAACCATTGCCGTTAAACACGATATTCATCACATGATATTAGATATTAGAGATGAATTTGGCGATTTTGTTATTGATAATTTTGTTGAAGAATATTTAGCTGGAAGAACTCCTAATCCTTGTGTTTTATGCAATACACATATTAAATGGGAAGCGCTATTAAAAAGAGCCAACATGCTTGATTGTGAGTTTATAGCAACAGGGCATTACGCCCAAGTAAGAAATGAAAATAACCGATTTGTGGTTAGCAAAGGTTTAGACGATAATAAAGACCAATCTTACGTTTTATGGGGATTAACCCAACAAAGTTTGGCTAAAACCCGCTTTCCTTTGGGTGGTTTTAGGAAAACCGATATTAGGCAAATGGCAATTGATATGGGTTATGAAGAGCTAGCCAATAAAAGCGAAAGCTATGAAATTTGTTTTGTTCCCGATAACGATTACCGTGGCTTTTTAAAACGCAAAGTGAATGGATTGGAGGAACGTGTGGAAGGTGGTAATTTTGTAAATGCAGCAGGAAAAATTTTAGGAAAACACAGAGGATATCCTTTTTATACTGTAGGCCAACGCAAAGGTTTAGAAATTGCTTTTGGCGAACCCATGTTTGTACTTAGTATTAATCCTGAAACCAATACTGTGGTTTTAGGTAAAGAAGAGGAACTAAACCAAAAAGGCATGAGGGTACGTAATGTAAACATGGGTAAATTTGAAACAATTTTTGAACCAATGGAAGCACTAACTAAAATTAGGTATAAAGATGCTGGAAGTATTGCAAACATTGAACAAGAAGGCGATAGAATGAAAGTAATATTTAATAACCATGTAAAAGCAATTGCTCCAGGCCAAAGTGCAGTTTTTTACGATGGAAACGATGTTATTGGTGGTGGTTGGATACAAAGTAGTTTTGATGTGTAGTAATAAGTAATTTTTTAAATTGTATTCTTTTACCAATTTTTTCGTTATTTGTATTCAATGAAATTTAGAAATAATATTTTTATTTTAGTTATTATTTTTTGTGTTTCCTCTTGCTCTAAACAGAAAGATGAAACGGCTATTGAATATGGCTTTAATTTTTTTCCAATTGATACTGTTAAAAATTATATTTATACAATCGATAGTATTTCATACAATAGCAATACAAAATCAATTGATACTTTTAAATTTACTTTAAAAACAAAATTTGAATTAAGTTTTGTTGATACTATTGGCAATAAAACATGGCGTTTAAAACGTTTTGCCTTGTACAAAAACACAACCGATTTTATAGAAACTCAAAATCATTTTGTACAGTTTAGCAATAATCAATACATTTATACTGAAAATAATGTAGCCTATTTAAAAGCTATTTTTCCATTAAAAAACAATTTGAATTGGAATGGAAATTTGTACAATTCGCTTATTAGAATAAAGTCAGAAATAATTTTTTATAACCAAGATTTTTCAATTAACGATACCACTTTTTTAATGTCAACAAAAATAAATGAAGAAATAAGTGAAGATTTTATTTTTGATATTGAACGATTTAGTGTGTATCAAAACAATATTGGCTTGGTATATTTTAAAAATAAAAATATTGAAACTCAAACTAATCAGCAAGGTCAACCAGTTAAATCGGGTTTTGATATGAGGATGCGTTTAATTGAAATTTTAGATTAAGTTTTCTTCATGTTTTTTAAAACACTATGGTTTTTTAAAAAAATAGTATAGTATTGTAATTAACATGGTAAACAGAAAATTAATTATTGATGTGGGGATGCATAATGGGGAAGATTCGAGTTATTATTTAAGCAAAGGATATAGTGTAGTTGCTATTGATGCTGATCATAAAACGGTTGTTAATGTTAAGAAAAAATTTCAAAATGAAATTAATTCTGAACAATTTACTGTTTTGAATAACGCAATAGCTGAACAAGATGGTTTAAAAATTGATTTTAACGTAAGTGAATTTTCTTCGTGGAGTTCTATAAAATCGGAAATTGCCAACAGAGAAAATTTAGGTATAAATACTGTTGAAGTTGAAACTATTACTTTAAATAGTATTTTCGATAAATATGGTGTTCCTCATTATTGTAAAATAGATATTGAAGGATGTGATGAAGTTTGTTTGGAAACATTAAAAACTTACCACGAATTTCCTACTTTTATTTCTGTAGAATCAGAGTGTGTAGGAGAGGGGCAAGTTTTAACTGAGGAAGAATCTCTTTCTACATTAACAAAGTTAAAAGCATTAGGATACACTAAATTTAAATTGGTTGATCAAACTTATTTGGAAGTTTTAAAACCAAACGAAGATTATTTTGACCATGCAAAAATTTTAACCTTCGAAAATCCAAGCATTGTTCATAGAATTGTTAAAAAAATTTATAGAACTTTAGGAATTGATAGTTACCATTTTTCATATAGAGAAAAGTTAAGTAAAAAACTAAATTTCGAGTTTTCAGTTGGTGCTTCTGGACCTTTTGGCGAAGATTTAGAAGGAGAATGGTTAAACTTTGAAGAAGCTAAAACGTGTTTATTAAAACATAGAAAAGACTATTTTAATTTAGAAGCAGCATCTGCTTACGGTTTTTGGTGCGATTGGCATGCTACTAATTAATCAATTTACAAAAAAGCCCAACTGAACAAACTCAGTTGGGCTTATATAATTTAATACTTTCTTTTTAGTTTTTTACAAATTTTCCTGAGCTTATTGATATTCCATCAATGTTTATTTTGTAAAAATAAATTCCTTTGGCTAATGCATTTACATCAAAACTATAAGTATAAATTCCTGCGTTTTGGCTGCCTATTTTATAACCATTTACTTTTGAACCTTTAATGTCGAATAACGAAATTTCAACCATTGCTTTATTGTTTAAAGCATAGTTAATATTTAATACATCGTTAGTTGGGTTAGGATAAGCGCTTATAACTATGGCATTATTATTTACATTTTTTACTGCAGTAATTTTATTTATTGGCTTAGTAGGTGCGGGTATTTCTTGTTTGCTTTTTCCTGTAGCCATTGTGTTTGATAGTCTTGTAATTCTGTTACTGTTATTAGCTGTAACTACTCCTTTTCCAAAGCTTTCATTATTGCTCGATATTCTTAAAGTGTCAACATAATAGTAATCTGCTTGTGCTGAATCGTCTTTTAAATCTAAAATAAAATAGCCATGTCTGTCTAAATCTACATATTTTAAATGTGGATTATATGAAACATTTCCTAATGGAGGGCCTATTGGAATAGGATTATTAATAGCTGTTTCAAAACCATTAGCAGTAGCTGATCCAACTGCTTCATCAAAATTAGCCGATGAAATACTTGGAGTAGCAAACTCAACACCAACCGAACCAACACCAGAAGCTGGAGTGTAAGTTGAAGATGGAGTAGGTAAGTTAAATGCAACAGGATTAGGATATACAACTGGTTTTTTATTTAAATCAAAACACCAGCTAGCATGCGAATCGCCAGTTATAAAAATGGTATTACTAATTGATTTATTTTTCAATGTATCCATAATGGCATTGCGTTCGGTAGGATAACTTTCCCAGTTGTCAATAAATAAATTTTCTACATTTCTAATGGCTTTAATGTCGGTAATGGCTGGTTTTCCCAACGAATCAACTGCTGCAAATCCAACATTTAAATCGCTAAAAATAATTTGGTTACCTATTACTTTCCATTTAGCAGTGCTAGTAGCCATGTTGTTTATAAACCAATTGTATTGGGTAGTACCTAAAATGGTTCTAATAGGCATATCCATATCATCAAAATTTACAGGTGGTTTTGCTCTGCCTTCTAAACGAGTATCTAACATAATTAAATCTAACATGCTGCCATACGATATTTTACGATAAATAGTATTAGCAGCTGCATCTCTAATTGGCATCCACTCAAAATATACTTTTTTAGCTATATTTTTTCTGGTTTCCCAATCGCCTTCGTTAGTTTGATGGTTTTCTGCACCATCTTTATAAGAATCATTTGTCGATTCATGGTCATCCCAAATAGAAATAAAAGTTTGTTGTTGGTGAGCAAAACGCAAGTCAGCATCTAATCTATAAACTGAGTATCTAGTTCTGTAATCGCCTTCTGATAAAATTTCGTTTTTAGGTTCTACAAATCTACCATTAAGCGAATCACCATAACCTTTTGGGGCATATTCGTAAATATAATCGCCTAAATGTATAATTGCATCAATATCGTTGCGTTGCGCAATTTTTTTAAATCCATTAAAAAAACCGGCTTCATAATTGTTGCAAGAAACCACTGCAAAACGCAAATGATTGACATTGTTAGTAGTTGTTTTCATTCTACCAGTTAATGAGTAAATACCATTGTATTTAAACACATAATAATAAGTAGTACCTGAAGTTAAACCAGTTACATCTACTTTTATGGTATAATCTTTACTAATATCAGTAGTAATTGATCCTGTTTTAACAATACTTTGAAATGCTGTATCGGTAGCTACTATCCAATTAACAGTTTTAGCAGATAAATCACCTGAATCAGGAGTAATGCGTGTCCAAATAATTACCTTATCAGCAAGTGGATCGCCAGAGGCTACACCATGGTAAAAAGGTTTTAAAGTAGGGTCAAAAGTAAGTGCGCCAGTTTTACCCAACGAGCGGTTATAATCAGTTAATCTAGTTTGTGCACTTGTAGTTAAAGCTGCAAAAGATGCTATTATTAAAATAGCGTAAAATAATTGTTTTTTCATCTTGCAAATAATGAACAATCATGTTAACGTTTTGTAAATTTAACAATATCTAAACTTTATAATTATTGAATGCTAACCCCAATGATTAATATTCGATTTTAATTAATAAACTGTAAAAAAAAATGGTATTTAGTATTGTTTAAATTCTTTCCAAAGCCATATTGGCAATGGTTTCACCAATGCTTAAACTACTAGTTGCGGCAGGGCTTGGTGCATTTAAAATGTGAATGGCATTGGGTTCTTCTATTATTTTAAAATCGTCTAATAATCCACCAAATCTATCGCAAGCTTGTGCCCTAACTCCTGCTTCGGCAGGTATTAAATCATCTTCTTGTATGGCTGGTACTAGTTTTTGTAAATCTTTTGTAAATGCCGCTTTACTAAATGAACGATAAAATTCACCTATTCCCGTTTTCCAGTATTTAATAGCTACTTTTCTAAAACCCGGCCATGCAAGGCTTTCAAAGGTTTCTGTAAAATCAAAATCACTTTTAATGTATCCTTCACGCTTAAAAGCAAATACTGCATTAGGTCCTGCTTCCACACCGCCATCTATCATGCGAGTAAAATGTACTCCTAAAAATGGAAAATTAGGATCAGGAACAGGATAAATTAAATTTTTAATTAAATTCCTTTTTTCGGGTTTTAACATAAAATATTCACCTCTAAATGGTATAATTCTAGTATCAATTTTTTCCTTACTCAATAAAGCTATTTTATCGCTATATAAACCAGCGCAGTTAATGTATTGCTTTGTTTCAAACTCTTTTTGGCTTGTGCTAATGGTAGCAAAGCCGGAATGGTTATCTATCTTTTCAACTAAATGGTTTAAAAATATTTTAACACCATTTAAAGAAATTAAATCAGCTAGTTTTTGGCAAACCAAAGCATAATTGATAATGCCAGTATAAGGAACATGAATTGCTTTTACACCTCTTAAATTTGGTTCAAACTCTTTAATTCTGCCTTCCTCAATAATGGTATTATTAACCAATCCATTTTCAATTCCTCGTTCAAAAAGTTTATCTAATTCGTATATTTCTCTTTCATTACTTGCAACTACTAGTTTGCCACACAAATCGTAAGGTATGTTATTTTCATCACAAAAATCAATTAACATTCGGTAACCAGCTATACAATTTTGAGCTTTTAAACTTCCAGGTTTGTAATATAAACCTGAATGAATAACACCACTGTTATGCCCTGTTTGGTGGGCAGCAACTTCACTTTCTTTTTCTATTACTGCTATTTTTAAGTATTTATTTTTTAACAATAATTGGTAGGCGGTGGCTAATCCTACTATTCCTCCACCAATAATTATAAAGTCATATTTAAAACTTTTTTCCATCTGCTGATTTTAATTTTAATGCAACAAAAATACTTAAAAATGCCATTGCAATGCTAAAATATCCAAGTAAATTGTAATGTATTAATTTACCATTTACATTTAATACCACCATTCCAGATAAAAAAGCTGCAATTCCATTTGCCAATTGTTGAATTGAACTATTGAAACTCATAAAACTAGCTCTTATTTTAGGTTCAACTGCTCCAGTTACCATTGCTTGCATAGGAATAAATCGTCCAGAAAAAACAAAAAATATAGCCGAAATTGTTAAAACTAAGTAAAGTGGATTTGGTGCTAAGTTTGTAATTAAAAATACTGGAATAGTATACAAAGTAGCTAAAAAAACAAATACTTTTAGTTTACCAAATTTGTCTGCTAATTTTCCAATTAATGGCGAAGTTATTAATGATAAAGCACCTCCTACTAAATAAATTAGGGGTAAATCTGCTTCTAACATTCCTACATTGCTAACCATATAAGTACTTAATAAAGGAATAATAGAAAAGTGGCCCATCATCATTATTACTCCTAAAAGCATGGCCATTAAATTATTTTTATTATTAAAAATAGCTTTAATATTAAGCATTACATTCATTTGGGCAGCGGCCATTTGAGTAGCCTTTGATTGGCGAGGAACAAATTTTCTAACAAAAAAGTATACTGGTATTCCTAAAAAAGCTAAAAACAAGAATGGGGCATGCCAACCTAAAAAAGTATAACCTTTGGTATAAGTTGCAATAAAAATACCAAATGGAACTCCAGCAACCGAAGCTAAACTGAATGCCGCCATAATTATTCCCATAGCAGTCCCTCTTCTTTCAAATGGAATTGCATCGCTTACAATAGCAAGTACTATAGCCCCCAAAACGCCACCAAATAAACCTGTTATAAATCTTGCTATTAATAAAGTTATATAAGTAGGAGCTAATCCGCAAGCAAATGTTCCTATTAAAAATCCTATAAATATTTTTAGCAAATAATCTTTTCTTTCAAATTTGTTTATAATAAATGTAGTTATAATACCCGAAATAAAAGCACTTATTGAATAGGAGGAAACTAAAATACTAAAATCGGAAGGTTCAATTTTAAAAGTATTAATTAAATTTGGACCTAATGGCATCATTATCATAAAGTCCATTATATTAACAAAATTTATAGCTGCCAAAGTAAATAGCATTATTCGTTCTTTACTAGTCATTTTATGTTGTGTTTTAGTATAATAAAATTATTTTTTACCAAAACCTGCTAATTTTATTTTGGTTAGCTTTCTTTTTGTGTCTAACGAAAAATCATTGTCCATCATCCATTGGTAGTAACCTGGTTCATTTTTAAAAACATAACTAACCATTTTACCTTTGTGTTTACCAAAATTAAAAACTTCTTCGCCTTTATCGTTCATTACTATTCTTCCTGCTAAATCAACCAAGTTAGCCTGGCCACTAATTTTATGAAGCGATTCCATGTCGTTTCCAATATCTTGATATTTTTCAATTTGTGCCTTTAAAACCTCGTAAGTTGCAATTGTATCTGCTTCGGCACTATGTGCATTTTCAAGATTTTTATTGCAATAAAACTTATATGCTGCACTCAATGTTCGTTGCTCCATTTGATGAAAAATACGTTGTACATCAACAAATTTTCTGCCTTCAATATCAAAATCAACATTGGCTCTTAGCATTTCTTCAACTAACATTGGAAAATCAAATTTGTTTGAATTAAAACCACCAAAATCACATCCTTTAAAATAATCGGCATATTCTTTGGCTTTTTCGGCAAATGTTGGTTTGTCAGTAACATCTTCATCAAAAATACCATGTATTGCCGAAACTTCTGCAGGAATTGGAATTGTTGGGTTAAATCTCTCTGATTTAACTTCCTCACTTCCATCTATACCTATTTTTATAGAAGCCATTTCTACAATTCTATCTTTAGAAATACTTATACCAGTAGTTTCTAAATCAAAAATAATTAGTGGTCTTTTTAAATTTAAATTCATTATTTTTATTATTTGCGTTGCAATAATGCACTTTGTTTGTTTATGTTTATTATTCTTTTTTAAACAAAAAATGCAAGCTTTTTGAGCTTGCATTTTTTTAATAATAATTTATTATCAAAAATCGTCTAATCCAATAGAAGGACTATTTAAATTTTCATCTTCTGAGGCATCAGCATCTTTTGAAAATAATCCAAATTCATCAGCTTCATCATCACTTATTTCGCCACCAATTTCTTCTGTTTTATCTAAATAATTTTTAGTTATTTCATCAAATTCATTGTCGTCAACCAATCCAAATCTTTGAACTTTATCGTATTGCTTGGGAGCCAAACCAACTGTTTTTCCTATTCTTGGATAGGTAAACTTAGGATTTTCTTTTATTTCAATTCCAAATAATTCCAAACGCATAGTCCACATAGCCATAAAATCATACACATATATTATTTTTTGATGTGGATCGTTTACAAACTGACTAAGTTTTGCAGTTTTCATTTCAGGAATAGGATTTTCAGGATCATCCGTCATGTCCTCTAAAGTAATTTCTTGTTCTTTTCTCCAAGTATCGTTACTCATAAAAAAAGAAGCAAGTTGCTTTTCATCAAAAGAAATTGATTCAAGTATTACTTTATGAAAATCAAGAAATGTTTGATTCGATTTTATTTCGATTACTCTATAAGTATCTTCGTAATCTTCAAAAGTTAATTTAAATTTATATACTGCCATTTTATTTATTGCGGAGCAAATTTCAACTATTTTTAACTTAAATACAATATTGAAAGTTTATAACATAAAAAAAAGCCATCTTTTTGAGATGGCTTTTAAAGTAAAAATAAATTTTATGGCTGTTTTCTAATTAATCTAAATTCTGCTTTTCTATTTAGTCCTTCAGTCTGCATTTTATATTTTTTCACAAATGCATCTTGTTCACTAAAAACTATAATTCTCTCAGGGTTAATTTCAAATATTTTTGATAATTGTCTTTTTACAGCCAATGCTCTTTTTTGAGCAATTGTTAATTGAGTCATATCAGGTCTGTTGTTATCTGCATGGCCAATAATAGCTACAAAAACACTAGTATCAACAGTCATTATTCTCGCAATTTGTTGTAATAATGGATATTGCTCTACGTGAATATCGTATTTTGTAGGTTCAAAAGTAATAATAGGTAAACCATAACCTTCAGAACTCATTGTAACAAAATCTGCTTCTGGAACGGAATCGGAAAATTGCAATACGTTCTGTGACGATTTAATTTTAAATGTTTCAGCTGGATAATAAATACTTAACATTTGGTTAAAACCATAAGGGTCTGTATCTTCAGTATCTGGAATACCATCAGCATCACTATCTAAAGTTACTCCTTTTACATCAACTTTATAACCTGGTTTAGTTGCAGCTTCTAAATCTAAATAATCAGGAATTCCATCTTTATCACTGTCTCTTTTCAATTCTTCACTATCTTTTTTTGCTTTATTAACAATATCATCATAAATAGTTGATACTGGATTTGACCAATCAATATGCTGAATTCTTTTTTGACCGGTAAAATTATAACCTAAATTAAAAGTAACTGATCCAAAATAATCAGAAAAACCCAAGTTTGGATTTGTATCATATAAATCAAAATTATCTGAACGAGCCATGTTTAAAACAGCTTCCATTCCAAAATCAAATTGATTTGTTAGCTTATATTTGACACCAATTCCTAAAGGTATTGTAAAATCTGTTCCTAAATATGTAATCCTTGTTGAATCTGGCCCAATACTTTTATCGGTAATTCCATTACTAAAAGCTAAAGTAAAACCAGTAAAACCATAAAATAAAAGATTTGGATTTCTTTTTCTGAAATTTATACTACTTAAATTTGAAACTAAATGAATACCAACTTGAGAAATATCGTTTGCAAAACCATAAATTTTTTTCACACCGCTTTCATTTTTACCAGAATATATTCCATACATTCCAATTACTCTAGCTGAGAAAACATGTCCAAAAGAGTATCTTAAATTTAAACTATAAACAGGATTAATTAAATCTTGATAGATATCAAACAATGTGTAAGAACCACCAACTCCAACGCCTAACGCCCATTTACTTAGCACTGGCTTATTAAAATCGTTTCTATCTGTTTTAGTAGCGTTTGGATTATCACTTTCATTTATATTTGGCGAAACATTTTCTTGGGCAAATATCAAATTAATTGTAAAACAGAATAAAATTAAAAGTACCTTTTTCATAGTATAATTTATTATTTTTTGAATATGCTAAATTAAAACTTGTTAGGCATAAAAAAAGCCCCTTTCGGGGCTTTTATCTACATGTTATTGTTTATTGTACAAATAAAACCAAGATTGTGAGTCAATTTCTACTTTCGATTGTTTTAGTACTTTTAATGCAGACCCCTTTTCATCTGAGCTTGTTGTCATTACTCTATATAGCTTTGATCCTAATGATCTATACACATTTGCTTTAAAACCTTTTTTGCGAATAGAATCTCTATATTTAATTGCTAAGTCTAAATGATTTAATCCATAACAAGCAACAACTACATTGTACATATTGTCTGGCTCTGTTACTTCATCTTTATTTTCAGCTACCACTGGAACCGTAACAACTGCAGGTTCAACTTTAGGTTTAACAGGTTCAGGAACCGGAACTACAATTGGTTCTACCTTAGGTTTAACAGGTTCAGGTACAGGAACTACAATTGGTTCTACCTTAGGAACAACAGGCTCTATAATTGGTTTTACAGGTTCTGGAGTAGGTATTACTTCAATAGGTTTTACTGGCTCAGGAACAACAACTGGTTCAATAACTGGAACAACAGTAGGTTCAACTTTTGGTTCAACTTTTGGAACGTCAACCACTTTTGGTTTATCAATTACAGGAATATTTTCTATTGCTACTTCTTTTGCTTGCTTAGAATAACTGTAATTTGAATAAGCCCAATCAATTAGCTCTTTGTTTCCTTTAATTCCAAATTTATATGAAACACCAATTTTTGCCATTAGCTGATTTCTATAACTTTTTTCTTCACCTGCACCATCTATCCAATACGATTCAACAATGTTAAAATTAACACTTCCTAATAAATCAATTTTATTATTTAAATGATTACGAACTTCGTAACCCCCTCTGTAATATCTTGTACCAATTGTAGCAGCGCCTTTTCCTTCAAATAAAGGATAGTCTAGTTTTGATGTACCTCCGCCAACAATATTATTTTCATTTCTGTAACTCATATATCCAAAACCAAATACATAATAATGATTCCATTTTTTTAAATTCTCTGGCTCACCAAAAATTATGTTTCTTAAATTTAATCTGCCATCGAATCCAATTGTGGTTGCAAAAGTTGAATAATCTTTAATATTTTTTGGATTCGCATTACTACCGTTCAACATTGAATTAGCAGTAGAATTTTCTCCAGAAAAGAATGCTAAATCATACTGTAATCCCAATGATAATTTTTGTGAAAAAGAATATCTAACTCCAATTCCACCCATTCCAGTTAACTTATATCCAATTGGAGAAAACATGTAAGGAAGACCTAAGTTTAAATCTGCACTCCATTTAGAATATTCTTTTTTGGGTGCACCATCGTCATCACTTTTAAATTTTAACTCACCATTATTTGTTGTAATTATTGCTTCGCTTAAATTAACCTGTGAGAATAATAATTGTGTCAGTGAGATACACAATAAAGTTAAAAATAATTTGTTTGTCTTATATGTCATATAATTGAAATTGATTTGTTTACCTTAAAAATTTTTACAAATATAAAATTTAATATTGAATAATTAAGTTAAATGATAAATTAACAATTTATTATTGTAGATTAAAACATCACTTTTGTGGAATGAAAAATGAAAAACGTAATTCTTTTGAACTTTTAAGGAAAAGTGTGAATGAGATTAAAATTGAACCCAAAAATAATATTTCGATTGTTTTAGACAATGTAAGAAGTGCTCAAAATGTAGGTTCTTTTTTTAGAACATGTGATGCTTTTAATGTTGATAAAATTTATTTATGTGGTATTACAGCTACTCCACCCAATAAAGAAATTTTTAAAACAGCTTTAGGTTCAACAGAATCAGTTGATTGGCAATATTTTGAAACTACAATAGAGTGTATTGAATTTTTAAAATTAAATAAATTTAGAGTGTATGGTGTAGAACAAACAATTAAAAGTATAATGTTAAATAATGTTGAATTCGATTTTGATAAAATTAATTGTTTTGTTTTTGGTAATGAAGTAGAAGGTATTTCAGCCGAAGTAATTAATTTAGTTGATAGTTGTATTGAAATTCCTCAATTTGGAACAAAACACTCATTAAATGTATCAGTTTCTGGAGGAATTGTTTTGTGGGATTTTATTAGTAAAATGATTACACAAAAAATTTAAATTAAACTACTTTTGCATAAAATTTCATTTATGAAAATAGATACAAGGAATATAAAATTAGTCTTAAAAAAGTTATTGAATTATTTTTTTAAAGGATTGCTAGTTTGTTTACCAATACTTTTAACTTTTTATGTTGTTTCAAGCGTTGTAATTTCGGTTGATAAAATAATTCCAATTGACATACCAGGAATAGGTTTTTTGGTTGTAATTGTTTCTGTTATACTAATCGGTTGGGTTGGCTCAAGCATTATTTCAAAACCATTATTTAATATAGTTGATGAATTTTTATCGAGTTTACCTTTTATTAAAATTATCTATACTTCTGTTAAAGACTTAATGGAGGCATTTGTAGGGGAAAAGAAAAAATTTTCAAAACCTGTTTTAGTTGAATTAACCCAAGGGGTTTTTAAACCTGGCTTTATTACTCAAGATGATTTAAATGACATAAGCTTACCAGGGCTAGTTGGTGTTTATTTTCCACATTCATATGCATTTAGTGGTAACTTATTTTTTATAGAAAAAAGTAAAATTAAAAATTATGATGGCAATCCAACTAATTTTATGAAATTTATTGTAAGTGGTGGAGTTACAGAAATTGGATTCTAAAAGTTTGAATAATATAATTAGTAGTTTTTTTAAATTAATACGTTACAAAAACATATTAATTATTACTATCACACAAATATTTAGTTATTTTTTTCTAAATGATTTAATAAAATTTAACGAAATTTTTTCTAGTAGATTTCTTTATTTAATTGGAGCCACTTTTCTTTCTGCTGCAGCTGGTTATATAATAAATGACTACATGGATATTAAACTAGATATGGTTAATAAACCAAAATCGGTAATAATTGGTAAATATATAAGTAGACGATGGGCTATTTTTTCACATTCAGCTTTCAATATTTTAGCAATAACTTTAGCCTGGTTTATATCTTATAGAGTGGCGGTATTGGTTTTTATTTGCTCTTTATTGCTGTGGTTATATTCTCAATTTTTTAAAAAAAGTTTTTTATTAGGCAATATTTTAGTTGCTTTAATGACAGCCTCAACCATTTTTATATTAATACCTTTCGATAATAGAATTAATTTAATTGCATGTTTAGCTTATTCTATTTTTGCTTTTTTTAGTAATTTAATAAGAGAAATAATTAAAGATACTGAAGATATAAAAGGTGATTTTAAATTTAAAGCCAATACAATTCCAATTAAACTTGGAGTAAAAAAAACCAAAAATATTTTAGTTTACTTACAAATTGTATTTATAGTTGGCTGTTTTATTTTAATTTTTATTTATAATAAAATTAATTTTTTAAATTTCATTAATTTATTTTCTATATATATACTAATAACAGTTTTATTACCATCTATTTATATTTTGTTTTTAATAAAAAAAGCTGATATAAAAAAAGATTTTACTTTAATAAGTTTTTTACTAAAACTTATAATGATTTTAGGAATTTTAAGTATGGTATTTTGGAAATTAAACATATTTTAATTAACTATTTATTTGACTCATATCAATGAATTTATATAATTATTCATTGTTTTGTATAAATCCCTTTTTATTTTTGTACTTCAATTTAATCAAATGGCAATTTTAACTTTCTTTATACTTCATTGGTACTTATCACTTTTTTGTCAAACATTTTATTTGCACAGGTATGCAGCCCACAAAATGTTTACAATGAATAAATTTTGGGATAAATTCTTTTATTTATTTACTTATTTAACCCAAGGTGCTTCCTATTTAACTCCTCGTCCTTATGCCATTATGCATAGAATGCACCATGCCTTCAGCGATACAGAGAAAGATCCACACTCACCACTTTTTTTTAAAGAAGTAATTACTATGATGAAGTACACGTATAAAATTTTTAGTGGTATACACACAAATAAACTAAATTATGATGAAAAATTTGATAGAAATTTTCCTGAATGGAAAGTCATAGATTGGATTGCAAATACTTGGACGAGTAGGTTGTTGTTTGGAATAGGATATGTTCTTTTTTATTACCACTTTGCCACAAGTTGGTGGATGTATTTACTATTACCAATTCATTTTTTAATGGGGCCAGTTCATGGTGCAATTGTAAATTGGGCAGGACATAAATATGGATATAGAAATTTTAATGAAAAAGACCATTCAAAAAATACATTGTTTATTGATTTTTTAATGTTGGGTGAATTATTTCAAAATAACCACCATCATGCTGGTTCTAGAGCAAATTTTGCTGCAAAGTGGTGGGAAATTGATCCTGTTTATCCAATTATTTTATTTTTAGATAAAATTAAAGTAATTCAACTAGTAAGAGTAAAGAAGTAGTTAGGCCTTTAATCCAATTCTTTCATTTACTAATTTCATAATTAGTTCTAATTGTTCTACTTGATTTATTTTGCTATTGTCAATTTCGATAGCATCAGGGGCTTTAAACAATGGAGAATCTGCCCTATTTGAATCTATAAAATCTCTCTTTGTTAAATTAGCTAAAACCTCTTCAAAAGTTGTACCCTTTCCTTTGTCTTTTAATTCTTCAAATCTTCGTTGAGCCCTAACATTTGGTTCTGCAGTAATAAATAATTTTAGTTCAGCATCGGTAAAAACAACTGTTCCAATATCTCTACCATCCATTATTATTCCTCTTTGTTTCCCAATTTCTTGCTGTTGTTTAACTAAAAATCGCCTCACTTCACTTATTGCACTTACCTCGCTTACAAAGCCAGCTACTCTGGGGTTAACTCTTATTTCGTTTTCTATATTTTCATTATTTAAAAACGTTTCTTGAATTAACGTTTCTTTATTTATAACGAATGTTATTTTTATATTGTCTAATGCTTCGTTAACTTCTTCAATGTTTTTAAAATCAATATTATTTTGAATAAAATATAAAGTAACTGCTCTGTACATAGCACCAGTATCTACATATTTATATTTTAAAATTTTAGAAAGTTCCTTAGCAATTGTGCTTTTCCCACACGATGAATAACCATCAATAGCAATAACAATTTGATTCATTTAATTTTTCTTTTTATAAAACTCTTGCAAGTTAGTATTAATTGAGAAATGATTGGTTGCATTTCCAGAATAAAATGAGGCACTCCCGTAAGAAAACATAAATTTATTTACTTTTATACCAAATCCCCAACTAAAGCCCGCAGAAGTTCTAGCATCAATCAATGCCAATTCTCTTCTCCTTAAATCATTATAACCAAACCGAAGATTTAGTTTTTTTCCTAAAAGTATTTCAGTACTAAAAATAATGTGGCTCATTGCATAACTCAATACCGTAAAATCTTCTTCTATTGCATTTCCTGTCGATAAGTCGATATTTCTATTATTTTTATTTGGGTTTTGATAAAGCAAATTACCAATTTTTTGAAGGTTGTGTGCAATAATTGAAATACGTAATGGGTTATGAGCAAATTTTTTACTAAAACCCATTTGTATATTAAAAGGGTACAATTGCCTATCACCTCCAGTATAAGTTGTAATTTGATAACCTAAGTTATTTACCACCGCACTAAAAACAAATAAACTATCTTTATTTTTATATGATGCACCTATATCGGCAGCAATACCTACACTATTATAATATTCTAAAACAGAATACACCAATTTAGCTGTAGCTCCTACATTCCATTTTTTTATTGTTCGTGAGTTTGAAATATGAAATGCAAAATCATTGGCAGCAAATGAACCTAAATTATTGTTATCAATGTCTTTTTTATCAAAATTACCATAATTCATATACTGTAAACCTATCATTAAAGGACCAGCTTTTTTAGTGTTAAAGGCATAACCAACATATCCGCTTCCTATGTCACCAAAGTATTTTAAGTAATTAAAAGTTAATTGTTTATCTAAGGTAGCATAAAGTAATCCAGGATTATTAATTACCAAACTTGCATCGTTGTGTGAGGTGGCTATTGCACTTCCTCCTAAAGCTGCTATTCGTGCATTGGTATAATTATTCAAAAACTCAAACGAACCAATTCCGCCTCTTTGAGCAAATGTAACAATAGGTACAAATAGAAAAATATATTTTAATAATTTCATATTAACAGTATAAATTTTAATAACGAATAAAGTTTAAATTTAGGATACAATTATAAATTATTTAATGTTTTTTTAAATAAAAATAATAAGTTGTGTTTACAATTACTTAACATTGTATTTTATTCACTAAATAATACTTTCGCCCGTAAATAATAATAATAATATGTTTGGATTAGACCCAACTTTAACAACTTTATTAATCATATGTTTATTTTCTGCATGTGCCTTCGAATTCATAAACGGATTTCATGATACCGCAAATGCAGTTGCAACTGTAATTTATACAAACTCATTAAAGCCTTGGGTAGCTGTAATTTGGAGTGCTATTTGGAATAGTGTAGGAGTATTTGCAGGTGGTATAACTGTGGCCATGGGTATAAGTTATTTAATTCCGAGCGAAATGTTAGCCGACCAAAACATATACCATAGTGTGGCTTTAATTATGTCGTTATTGCTTACTGCAATAATATGGAATTTAGGAACTTGGTATTTTGGTATTCCTTGTTCAAGTTCGCATACTTTAGTTGGTAGCATTTTAGGTGTTGGATTAGCATACTCATTAATAGCCGAAAAAAGTGGTAATTATGTGAATTGGAGTAAAGCGGGTGATATAGGATTAAGTTTATTAATATCTCCTTTAATAGGTTTTAGTTTATCAATATTTTTAATGTACGTTCTTAGGGTGTTTGTTAGAAATAAAGCAATATTTAGAGCTCCAAAAACAAACGATCCACCTCCATTTTGGATAAGAATGATATTGTTATTAACATGTACTGGAGTAAGTTACAGCCATGGTAGTAACGATGGTCAAAAAGGAGTTGGTTTAGTTATGTTAATTTTAATTGCAATTGTTCCAAGTTATTTTGCAATAAATTTAGATGTTGATTTATCAAAAATAAAATACGAAATGCATAATGTTACTTCAATAATTGACAAAACAATGTCGTCTAAATTGATTAAAGAAGACAGCTTAGAAGTAGCAAAAATTCAATTAATTGCCAATAAAGTTAATTCAAAAATAACGTATAAACCTTTGGACAGTTTAAGCAATGCTGAAAAATTTGAAATAAAATCAGAAGTCACTAAACTAGCCAAAGAAATAGAAATTGTTAGAGCAAGCAAGACCATTCCAATAAGTATTCAAGATAAAATTAATTTAAAAGAATCTATAAAATCAGTTAAAACCATTACTGAGTATTCGCCTGTATGGGTTATTTTAATGATTTCATTATCGTTAGGTTTAGGAACAATGATAGGATGGAAACGCATTGTTACAACAATTGGAGAAAAAATTGGAAAACAACATTTAAATTATGCTCAAGGTGCATCAAGCGAATTGGTTGCTGCTGGAACTATTGGTTTGGCAACGGCATTTGGTTTGCCGGTTAGTACAACCCAAGTTTTATCGTCAGGTATTGCTGGAAGTATGGTTGCAAGCAAAGGAATAAAAAACTTACAAGCAGGAACTATAAGAAATATTGCCATAGCATGGGCTTTAACTTTGCCCGTTACAATTATATTGGCTGGTGCTTTGTTTTTATTATTTAGAAAAATGGCAGGATAATTCCATTAAAAAGGAATTTGCACATTTTTATAATTCAAATTTTATTTTTTATTTTTTAAAAAAGCACTTTTTTTTTGAAAAGTGCTTTTTTGTTTTTAGTCTATTTTATTGATAGATACACTTTTTTTCACAAATGCAAGTTCAATTTTTAGTACCTTGATTACTTGTTGAAAATTAAAAACAAAATCTCTTCAACCCTTTATTTTATTGGTGTCTTAACTGATATTAACAAGTCTGTTACTAACTTTTTAAAGCAAACTAATGTGTGCTGATGTATAATTGTGAGAGGAAATATAACAAATAAATATTTTTTCAAAAAGCTATTTTGCTTTAAACACAAAAACAAAGATTATTATAAAAATGCAGAATCAAGAAGAGTTATTATTGAGAGAAAACAAAGATAGATTTGTAATACTTCCAATAAATTATCCTAAAGTTTGGGAAATGTATAAAAAACATGAAGCAAGTTTTTGGACAGCAGAAGAAATTGATTTGAGTGATGATTTAAAAGATTGGGCAAAGTTAAATGACGGAGAGCGTCATTTTCTTTCACACATATTGGCATTTTTTGCAGCAAGTGATGGAATAGTTAATGAAAACCTTGCTGTTAATTTTATGAGCGAAGTTCAATTACCTGAAGCAAGATGTTACTATGGTTTCCAAATAATGATGGAAAATATACATAGCGAAACTTATGCATTATTAATTGATACATACATAAAAGACCCAAAAGAAAAGGATAAACTATTTCATGCTATTGATACAGTTCCGGCTGTAAAAAAGAAAGCTGAATGGGCACTTCGTTGGATTAGTAATGGAACTTTTGCTCAACGCTTGGTTGCATTTGCTGCTGTAGAAGGAATATTTTTTAGTGGTAGTTTTTGTTCTATTTTTTGGATGAAAAAACGTGGTTTAATGCCAGGTTTAACATTTAGTAATGAGTTAATAAGTAGAGATGAAGGAATGCATTGCGAATTTGCTTGTTTAATGTATAGTATGTTAAGTAATAAATTAAGTCAAGATGAAGTACATACTATAATTAAAGATGCCGTTGAAATTGAAAAAGAATTTGTTTCAGAAGCATTACCAGTTGATTTAATTGGAATGAACGCCAAATTAATGCAACAATACATTGAATTTGTTGCTGACAGATGGATAGCTGAATTGGGTTATACAAAAATTTATAATGTAACAAATCCTTTTGATTTTATGGAAATGATTTCGTTGCAAGGCAAAACCAATTTCTTTGAAAAAAGAGTGGGTGACTATCAAAAAGCCGGAGTTATGGGCGGCAAAGAAGGACATGCATTTTCGTTAGAAGAAGATTTTTAAAGATTTTTGAAATGTGATTTAGGATTTTTGATTTCAAATAATTGATAAATTAGCATTACAATCAAGAACTAAATTGTTCAATACAGCTGTAATTAAGGCCTGCGATGGTTTACCAAAAACTACAGCAGGTTTTGAATTGACAAAACAATTAATAAGAGCGTGTGGTTCGGTTGGTTCAAATTACAGAGCCAGTGCAAGAGCAAAATCTACAGCAGATTTTATTTACAAATTAGAAATTGTAATTGAGGAAGCTGATGAATCGATGTATTGGTTAGAAATTTTAGAAGAGTCAAATCTTTTGGATAAAACCATTACTCAACCTTTGATAAAAGAAGCAAATGAATTTGTAAGCATTTTTGTTGCTTCAGTTAAAACAGTAAAACAAAAGAAACAATGATTATTGATCTGAGACTTTTGAATTGTGATTTATTATTCATTTAAAATGTTTAAATCATAATTAAAACCAAAAATCCTAAATCGTAAATCCTAAATCAAAAATTAAAAAGATGTTTGTAGTAAAAAGAAACGGTAAAAGAGAAAGTGTTAAATTTGACAAAGTAACTGCTAGAATTGAAAAACTAAGCTACAGTTTAAGTCCATTAATTGATGCAATTGATGTGGCGAAAAAAGTAGTACAAGGAATTTATGATGGTGTTCCAACTACAGAGTTAGATAATTTAGCAGCTGAAACAGCCGCATCACTTACCACAAAACACCCAGATTATGCTTTGTTAGCTAGTAGAGTTGCTGTTAGTAATTTACATAAAAATACTATAAAGTCGTTTTCTGAAACAATGGAAAAGCTTTATAATTATACCGACAAAGGAACAGGTAAAAGAACACCATTAATTGCAGAGGATGTATATCAAATTATATTAGATAATGCAGAACTTTTGGATAGTTCAATTATATATGATAGAGATTTTGCTTTCGATTATTTTGGTTTTAAAACCATTGAAAAATCATATTTATTTAAAGTTGATGGAAAAGTAGCTGAACGCCCACAACACATGTACATGCGCGTTGCTTTGGGAATTCATAAAAACGACATTGAAAGCGTAATTGAAACGTACAATTTAATGAGCGAAAAATGGTTCACTCATGCAACACCAACTTTGTTTAACGCGGGAACACCTAAACCACAAATGAGTAGTTGTTTTCTTTTAACAATGAAAGAAGATAGTATTGATGGTATTTACGACACATTAAAACAAACGGCTAAAATTTCGCAAAGCGCTGGTGGAATTGGATTAGCAATACACAATATTAGAGCTACAGGAAGTTATATTGGTGGCACAAATGGAACAAGTAATGGAATAATTCCGATGTTGCGAGTTTTTAACGACACTGCTCGTTATGTAGACCAAGGAGGAGGGAAAAGAAAAGGTGCGTTTGCAATTTATTTAGAACCGTGGCATGCCGATGTTTTTGCTTTTTTAGATTTACGTAAAAATCATGGTAAAGAAGAAATGCGTGCAAGAGATTTATTTTACGCGCTTTGGATTTGCGATTTATTTATGAAACGTGTGGAAGAAAATGGCGAGTGGAGTTTATTCTGTCCAAATGAAGCACCAGGTTTAAGCGATTGTTGGGGCGAAGAATTTGAAGCATTGTATACTAAATATGAATTAGCTGGAAAAGCCCGTCAAGTTATTAAAGCGCAGGATTTATGGTTTGCCATTATGGAATCTCAAATTGAAACCGGTACTCCTTATATGCTTTATAAAGATGCAGCAAACAGAAAAAGCAACCAACAAAACTTAGGCACTATTAAAAGTAGTAACTTATGCACTGAAATAATGGAATTTACAAGTCCTGATGAAGTTGCGGTATGTAATTTAGCATCTTTAGCACTTCCACGATTTGTAATTAATGGTAAGTTCGACCATAAAAAATTATATGATGTAACTTATCAGGTAACAAAAAATTTAAACAAAATAATAGATAATAACTACTATCCAGTTATTGAAGCCCAAACTTCTAATATGCGTCATCGTCCAATTGGACTTGGCGTTCAAGGTTTGGCAGATGCTTTTATTTTATTAAGATTGCCTTTTGAAAGTGAACAAGCCAAGCAATTAAACAAAAATATTTTTGAAACAATTTATTTTGCATCATTAACTGCTAGCAAAGATTTAGCAAAAATTGAAGGTCCTTACGAAACATTTAAAGGATCACCTTTATCAAAAGGAAAATTCCAGTTTGATTTATGGGATGTGGATGCTACAGAAAATTGGAATTGGGAAGAATTAAGAAAAGAAGTAATGGAGTTTGGGGTTAGAAATTCGTTACTAGTTGCTCCAATGCCAACAGCTTCAACCTCGCAAATACTTGGAAATAATGAGTGTTTCGAACCTTATACTTCAAATATTTATACAAGAAGAGTATTAAGTGGCGAATTTGTTGTTGTAAACAAACATTTATTAAAAGATTTAGTTCAATTAGGTTTATGGACTAATGATATGAAAAATAAAATAATTGGAGCCAACGGTTCAATACAGAATATTCATGGAATACCAGAGAATATTAAAGAACTTTACAAAACTGTTTGGGAAATAAAACAACGCAATTTAATAGACATGGCTGCCGACAGAGGTGCTTATATTTGCCAATCACAATCGTTAAACTTATTTGTTGACAGTCCAAGTTCTTCAAAATTAACCTCAATGCATTTTTATGCTTGGAAAAAAGGCTTGAAAACAGGGATGTATTATTTACGCTCACAAGCAGCAACTCAAGCAGTTCAGTTTACTATAGAAAAGCAAGGAAACAATGATATGGAGCCTGTTGTGCCAACTGTAGAGGATACTATGATTATAGATGTAGTAAATCCTACTTTAACACAAACACCAATTGGTAATAATATAGATGAAATTACAACAGATTTTACTGGTCAGGTTTGTTCTATGGAAGAAGGTTGTGTTACATGTAGTAGTTAAAAATACACACTTAGATATTTAAAAAGCCATAAATTTTATTTGTGGCTTTTTTATTTTATAAAACCAGATACAAATTCTAGAGCCCTCATTTCAGAGTAATAAATTCCATTTATTTTATTCATTAAAAAGCCAACATGTCCTCCTTGTTTAGGTGTTTCTAAATATAAAAATTCATGCTTTTTTGCTAATTCAACTGGATAGCATTTTTCAGATAAAAATGGATCGTTTAAGGCATTAATCAATAATGTTGGAATTTTAATTTGTGGTAAAAATTGTAATGAACTACTTTTATTGTAGTAATCTTTTGCATCAATAAAACCATTTGTTTTTGCAGTAAATCTTGTATCCCATTCATGAAAATTATTTATTTTATTTATTCCTTTAGTGTCAATAACTCCTGGAAATTGAATTGATTTTGTTATCATTTTTTTATTTAATGTTTTTAAAAATCTAATCATATACGGTTTATTCCAGTTTTTACTTAAAACTTTTGAGCTTGAATCTAATTCAATTGGAACTGAAAATGCAAATGCAGATGTAATAACTTTATTTAGATTGAATGATTGTTCACCCAAATATTTTAATAAAACATTTCCTCCCAAACTAAAACCCCCTAATACTATACTTGTATAATTTTTATTATTTAAAATATATTCAATTATCAATTTTATATCTTCACTTTTACCCATGTGGTAACTGCTTAAAAGTCGATTATTTTCACCGCTACAACTTCTAAAATTAACTGCACAAATATTGAAATTATTTTGGTAGAAGTACTTAGCAAATCCTTTGATATATTGAGAGTTTGAGCTGCCTTCTAATCCATGAAACAATATCAATAACTTTTTATTATTGTTTTTAAATTTCCAATCTAAGTCTATAAAATCCCCATCATCTAATTCTAACCGCTCACGTGTATATTTTATTGGAATGTTTCTAAAAAGGGCAGGTATAATTGTTTCTAAATGTTTATTTTTATTCCACTTGTTTCCTTTATATTCACTGATTAAATAAGGCATAGTTTAAAACTTAAGTTTAAAAATATTGTTCATAAATTATTGCTAGTTTAACTATTAAATATTGTTAAACGCTTAATATTGAAATGTAAATAAAATGAAAAATAATTTAATATTTATTTGTATATTTTTTTTGGCAAATTCGGCTAAGTCACAAATTGGATTTCATAAATTTTCAATGTATGGAAATGGAGGAGTTTCAATTTATGATAACTTTGATTATCATCCAACTAATACTGCTTTTGGAGAGTTTGGCGCACGCTATCATTTAGGGAATGGTTTGTCGGTTGGGTTAAATGTTAATTCAGTTTTTTTTAGAAAAGCCATTAATTTAAATGAATATGTAGCTAGTTTTTATACTCAATACAATGCTTTAGGCATTTCAACTTTATATGAAAATGAAATTTTTACTAAATGGTATTTAGGAATAGGTGGAAGTTTAAACTTTGGTTTATTTACGGGTAAAATTTATGATAATTTTGGTGGTAATTTAGGTTTAACTTCTGGAGTTTTAGATATTTATTTAGATAGAAGAGTTTATAATTATGTAGGGAATATAAATTTAAGAACTTTCCTAACGAATCACTTAGACTTTCAATTTGGAGTAAGTTACAATCACTTTCAATCATACTATTTAGATATGTATAATATTAACGATAAGTTAGATACATATATTTTGGGTTATGCAGGTTTGGTGTTTAAATTTGGAGAAGCCGATCGAGTAGGAGTTGGAATTAATTCCAAAAGATTAAAATGCCCTAATGTGAATTATTAAAAATTCATCATTCATATTTTCAATATTTATTATATTTTGCAACTTTATTAATTATTTTCATGGATTTTAAAGTAAAAACATTAGCTGAAGTGGTTGCTTCAAGTGAAGAAATAGATATATTATTTTGGGTTGGGTGTGCAGGAAGTTTTGATGAGCGAGCCCAAAAAATTACTAAAGCAGTTGCAAAAATATTATACAAAGCCAATATTAATTTTGCAATATTAGGAACCGAAGAAGCATGTACGGGCGACCCAGCAAAAAGAGCGGGTAACGAATTTTTGTTTCAAATGTTAGCCATGCAAAACATTACCACCATGAATGCTTATGGTGTAAAAAAAATTGTAACTGCTTGCCCACATTGTTTCAATACTATTAAAAACGAATACCCGCAACTTGGAGGTAACTATGAAGTAGTTCACCATACTGAATTACTAAATGAACTTTTAACAACTGGTAAATTAAGTATTGAAGGTGGTGCTTTTAAAGGAAAAAAAATTACTTACCACGATAGTTGCTACCTTGGTAGAGCAAATAATATTTACGAAGCTCCAAGAAGTGTAATTGAAAAACTTGACATTGAATTAGTAGAAATGAAACGAGCAAAAGCCAATGGTTTATGTTGCGGAGCTGGCGGAGCACAAATGTTTAAAGATGCTGAAAAAGGTACAAAAGAAGTAAATTTAGAACGAGCTGAAGATATGCTAGAAACAAACTCAAATATTGTAGCTGCTGCTTGTCCATTTTGTATGACTATGCTGAGAGATGGAATTAAACACCACAATAAGGAAGAAGAAGTTCAAGTGCTTGATGTGGCTGAATTAATTGCCAATGCCATAGATTTATAGTTAACTATTTTCTAACTCATCCTTTGGGTTAGCTTGTGGTATTATTAAATCTTTAACTATTACATCAGCATTGCACCAATTACAATTTGATAAATCATCTAAAAAACCTTTTCCCTCACAAACTGGGCATATATAACCACAAGTAGACATTAAACAAATGTATGAATAAAATATACCTAATAGTATTCCTTGCTTTTTTATCGAATAATTTATTTGCGCAAGCAACCAAAACAAAAACTACTTTGTTAGGCAAGGATTATGAAACCAATAACTATTACGAGTTAATAAAACTGCAAGACAATTATTGGAATAATAATCCCAATAAAAATAATAAAGGTTCGGGGTACAAAGTATACCAACGTTGGAAAGAATATTGGCAGTATTATTTAAATGCCGATAGTACTTTAATGACGGGTGAACAAATAGCAAATGAATATTTAACACAAAGAAATAAAACTAAGTTATTAAGTAAAAATACAGATAGTTTAAATAATAGTAATTGGATTCCACTTGGCCCATTTACGCATGAAAATAGAGGATCTTGGAGTGCAGGGCAAGGGAGAGTAAATATTTCAATTGTAGACCCCAATAACCCTAATACAATTTATATAGGTGCACCGCAAGGCGGAGTATGGCGAAGCTTTGATAATGGAGACACATGGGAAATTTTAACTGATAGTACTTTAATTTCGGGCGCGTCAGGTATTGCAATTGATTATAATAATCCAAATATTATTTATGTATCAACAGGTGATGAAGATACTGGTGAAAACCCATCTAATGGGATTTTTAAAAGTATAGATGGAGGAAAAAATTGGATTCAAACTAGTTTTCCAACAAACATTGCCAAAACAGGTGAGATTGTAATTAATCCAACTAATTCTAATATGCTTTGGGTGGTTTCATCGAATGGAATTTATAAAAGTGTAGATGCAGGTAATACTTGGGTTCGAAAATTTAACTTTGTTTGTTCTGAAATACGTTTAAAACCAAACGATTTTAATACCATTTATGCTGTTTCGAGAGTGGGTACAAATATTAGCATTATTAAATCAATAGATGCCGGAGAAACATTTACAACCATTCAATCATATACCAATGCTGGCAGAACTATGATTGATGTAACACCCGCAAATCCTAATTACTTGTACGTGTTGGTTTCTGATAACGATGAATCGTTTAAGGGAATTTATAGGTCTATTAATTCAGGCGGAACTTTTACTACCCAAAATACCACAACCGATATTTATGATAGATCAACACAATCAGATTTTGATTTAGCACTTGCTGTTTCCGATACAGATCCAAATTTAATATATACAGGTTGCTTAAACGTATGGAAATCGACAAATGGTGGAATAACACTTACTAAAGTAAATAATTGGAGTAGCCCAAGTTCTGCACTTTATACCCATGCCGATATTCATGATTTGAAATTTTTTAATGGAAAATTATATGCAGGGAGTGATGGAGGGATTTATACATCGAATAATACCATTACTTCATTTACCGATAAAACTAAAAATGGCTTAAACATAAGTCAGTTTTATAGAGTGGATGTGGCACAATCAAAAAATGTGGAGATAGTAGGAGGGTTGCAAGACAATGGAGGTTATTCGTTTGCAAACAATGCTTGGATAAATTACCATGGAGCAGATGGAATGGATGCATCAATTAACCCAACTAATTTAAGTGAGCATTATGGTTTTATTCAAAATGGAGGTTCGCTTTACACGTTAGATATTTCAATTCCTGGCAATGTTGGTGGCTTTGTTGCTAGTGAGCCTTTTGGTGAAAATGGTAATTGGATTACCCCATTAGAATATGGCAACAACGGAACTTTATATGCTGGTTATAGTAGGCTGTATGCTTATGATGGTGGTGGATTTAATATGGTTTCGTCTCAGTTATTTGGTAGTAATATAAAATTTATTAGGGTACACCCTACCAACGATTTAAAAGTATTGGTGTCTGATGAGTCTCGTTTGTATATTTCTGATGGAACAGAAAATTTTAATTTAACTTATTTAGGTTCTTTGCCTATAGGCAATTTAAAAAACTTTGATTTTAATAGAAACACCCCAAATATTATTTATGCCATGAGCAATGCAGGTATTTATAAATCGGTTGATGAAGGAAAAAAATGGCAAAACATAACTTATAATTTGCCCTTAGGTGCTAAAAATGCTTTGGTTCATCAGGCCAGTAGCTTTAATAATACCGTTTATGTAGCTACAAATAAAGCAGTTTATTACATTAATGATTCTATAACTGAATGGAAGTTATTTAGTAATAATTTACCCAATACCACTATCACCGATATTGAAGTAAATAATGTAGAAAACCACTTAATTATTTCTACTTATGGTAGAGGTATTTGGCGTTCGGCAGTAGCTACCGAAAGTTTAAAAGTAGAAGAACAAATACCTCAAGATTCAATTAACAGTAAAAGTGTAGTATTATTTCCTAACCCAATAAAAGATTTTGCAAATATTAATACAACAATTGATGAGCCATTGGAAATAAAAGTATTTGCAGTAAACGGACAATTGGTATTAAACTTAAAATATCCAAAAATTGATAATACTGTTCCTATTGATTTTAGCCACTTAGCCGATGGAAATTATGTGTTTAACTTAATTTCTGAAAAACATTTAATTACTAAAATGTTTGTGAAATATTAGTTTCCTGGGTTTGCTTTTGTTTAAATATTTTTTCAAAAATAAATGCTAGTATCATTACAAAAATACAGCCAATTACATTTAACCATAAAAATGCGGTTAGGTTAATATACCAAGCATAAACTATAAATGCTTCTGCTACTAGTGCGGCATAAAAAACTGCTTTACCTTGAATGGTTTTCATATAAAATGCCACTAAAAAAATCCCTAAAATGGTGCCATAAAAAAGCGAACCTAATATATTAACTGCTTCTATTAAATTGCCTAGTTTACTGGCATAAAAGGCAGTAATAATACAAAATATACCCCAACCAACGGTTGCTAATCGCGAAGCGTTTAAATAAAACTTTTCGCTTTTTTGTTCCTTAAATATACGTTTGTAAAAATCTACAATAGTGGTGGAGGCCAATGAGTTTAAACCACTGGCAGTGGAACCCATGGCTGCTAAAAATATAACTGCAATTAAAATACCTACTATACCTACTGGCAATTGCTTGGTTACAAAAGTTAAAAACACAAAATTGGTATCGTTTACATCGGTTTTTGGGTCGTTGTATAGCATCAAATCAGTGGCTGCTTTTTTAAATTCTTTAGCTAATTCATCATTGTTTAACAAATCCTTTTGAATGCGAATAACAGCATCTTCATCGTTGGCTTTCATGGCTGCCAACAAATCATTTGCTAATACTTTTTTTTCTTCACTTACCTTATTGTATTGTTCGTTTATTGTTTCAAAAACTTCCTTATGCTTACTATTTTCAATTTTGGTAACTTCTGTTTTATTAAAAAATATTGGAGGTTGGTTAAATTGATAAAAAGTAAAAACCAATGCACCTATCATTAATATAAAAAACTGCATAGGTATTTTTAACAAACCATTCATTATTAATCCTAATCTGCTTTGGGTAATGGAACTGCCAGTAAGGTATCGACCTACCTGCGATTGGTCAGTTCCAAAATACGATAATTGTAGAAAAAATCCACCTATTATACCCGACCAAATATTGTATCGGTTATTTAAATCAAAGTTAAAATCGATGGTGTTTAACTTGTTCATTTTACCTGCAATATGCAGCGCATCTATAAAACCAACATTTGTTGGTAATAAATAAACCACCATAAAAGCAGCCAAAATTAACCCAGAAAATATAATTCCCATTTGCAACATTTGGGTGTATGAAACTGCCTTGGTACCACCATAAACAGTATAAGTTATAACCAAAAGGCCATTAAAAAGTATGGTGTAAGTAATATCAATATTTAGTATGGTTGATAAAATAATAGCTGGTGCGTAAATTGTAATTCCTGTAGAAAGGCCGCGTTGAAGTAAAAATAAAAAGGCAGTTAAGGTGCGGGTTTTGCTATCAAATCGTTTCTCTAAAAACTCGTAAGCGGTATATACATTTAGCTTGCTAAACATAGGAATAAACGTAATACACAAAACCACCATAGCAAGTGGCAAACCAAAGTAAAACTGAATAAAACGCATTCCATCGCTATAAGCTTGGCCGGGAGCAGAAAGAAAAGTAATGGCACTTGCCTGAGTTGCCATAACCGAAAGACCTACATGGTACCAAGGCAATTTTCTGTCGGCAAGCAAGTAACCCTCTATGTTTTTAGTACCACGGCTTTTCCAAATTCCATAAAGAATAATGCCTAGTAGGGTAACAATTAATACTATCCAATCAATATTGCTCATTTAAAATATTGATTAAACCAATACAACAACAAAATTGTTAGCACCAAAAAAGCAATTACAAAAACATATACATGTGTCCATGTTTTAAACAAAAAATGCTTTGGTGTGGGTCTGTTCATAGGGTTTACTTCCTCTTTTCTAAACTCAAAATATTGGCAAATAACCTATATGCACCAGGTACACCCGCAGGTAATTGCCTAAAGAAAGCCAAGCCAGTGTAAACATAATTTCCTTTGCCATATTTGGCAATAATTAAACTGCCTTTGTTTGGTTTTTCTTTAGGGTCGTTCATGCTTAGTGGACATTCAAAACTGCTATCAATTTCAGTTGCAAAGTATATTCCTCGTTCTTGAATCCAACCATCAAAATCAGCATTGGTAATTTTATTTGGGAAGTTTAGAACTGGATGCTCAGGTAATAAAAAAGTAACAGGTGCTTCTTCAATAGTAACTCTATCGCGGCTCAATTTAAAAGGAACTGGCGAAACTTGTTCTTTTAATGGCCCAGCAAAACTGTTGGTATTGTACTGAACAATTAAGTTTCCTCCATCTTTTACATAATCAAATACACGTTGTTTGTATTGTTGTAGTTTTTCGTTGGTGTTAAATGCACGCACACCTAAAACAATGGCAGGAAATTCGTTTAAGTTTCCATTTTGCAATTGCACATCGGTAATCATTACCACTTTGTAACCCATTTGCTCCAAACTAGCAGGCACATCATCGCCAGCACCTTGAATATATCCAACCGTATTAAAAGTTTTCTTCACATCTACTTTTACCAATTTGGCTTCTGCTTCTGGAAACCAAGTTTGAACTGGAATATGGTCGTACTTAATTTCTTTGATTCCTTTGGTGTATTTGGTGCCATCTATTTCGGCTGAGAATTGAATTGTTTCAATTGTTGAATTGCTAGATGGCTTAATAAAGAAGGAAATAATTTGTTCATCACCTTTTTTGGGTAAAGTGATATTTGTAAATGCTGGTTCTGTAGTCCAGCCTTGAGGTAAGTTTGATTTTACTTTAGCTTGAATATTGTCTTTTCCTGCTTTAACTATTACCTTGATTTCTTTTGGTTTTTCATCGGTAAATACAAAACTTTTTTGAGTTAAGTTAATCATTACTGGAGGTGTAATTACCAACGGACGATACAATTCTCCTTTTTCAGGATCCACCCATTTGTATTGGATTGGTTCTGAGAATTTGTAAGAATTATTACTTGTTTTAAAATTCAAATAACTAAATGTGTAAGGCGCTGTCAAATTATTGGTCAATAAATTTGATTTATCAAAAATAACAAACATGTTTTTTTCTATTGGATTAAAAATCCAATAAGGTTGTGAAATTCCGTTACTTGAAAATATACTAGTATCGTTTTTAAGGACATTAAATTTATATTCTTTTGTATAATTCAAATCTCTTACAATTGTTTGTTTAACCAAATTAATCTTTTCGTTAATGCTAAAGTTAGGCTTATCAACAATTGCTTCCTTTAAAATACCGTTACTATTAAATACAATTTTTCTCAATAACTCTTGATGAAATGAAATATTTTTCATTTCAAATATTAATTGTAATTTTTCTAAATCATCCGCTAAACTAGATGGTTTTTCAATATTATACTCCTTCAACATTTGGGAAGTAATAGCATCAATTACAATTCCACCTTTCACTCTTTTCCAACTAAAATCTATTCCTTCAAAAATATCTTTTAGTCCAATTGTATCTCCTTTTAAAGGTTTAAAATATTCAAAGCTTTCGCCACGTTGTTTGGCACTTCCAAATCCTTGGCTTTTGTGCATGCTGCGGCTTTCGGCTGCTATTTCGCCATAACTTTTGCCCAATAAAGGATTGTATCCGCCTACATCTAATTTTATATACGGACTCATATCGGCATTTGGGTTTGCAAAACGAGTGCTTACATTCCAAAACATTCTGCGGGTTTTCCATACCGAAACATATTGTAATTGCTCTGGAAAACGAGTTGGATCAGCTGCTGCATCAAAAGCTTCTTCCGCTAACATAGCCGATGCTGTATGATGTCCGTGCCCGCCACTTCCATCAGTAGCAAAACGTGTAATGATAATATCTGGTCTGAAATTACGGATTACCCAAACCATATCGCTTAATATAGAATCGTGGCTCCATTTTGTAAAAGTTTCTTCCGGATTTTTACTAAAACCAAAATCGTAAGCACGGGTAAAAAATTGCTCACCACCATCAATTCTGCGCGCTGCCAATAACTCTTGTGTACGAATCATTCCCAATTCAATACCTTTTTCCGAACCAATTAAATTTTGACCACCATCGCCACGTGTTAAACTTAAATAACCAGTGCGCAAACATTTTTCATTGGCTAAATAAGCAATCAAACGTGTATTCTCATCATCGGGATGCGCTGCAATGTATAGCACCGAACCAACTGTATTTAACTTTTTAAGTTGTAACAATATTTCCGATGAAGTATATGATTTGGGTGCTTGCGCATTTGCCAAAACAGTTATAAATATTGAAAGGATGAATAAGGATATTTTTTTCATTGTAATTTTTTAGTTCCGTTGGCTAAAGCCGAACGGCAATTGATGCTTTTGTTCTGTGTTTTTCTGTGTAATCTGTGGCTATTTTTCTCACTGCCAGTTGCTAGCTGCCAGAAGTCAGTTGCTAGTTTATCACACTATAACTCGTTCCATCTTTGCCATCTTTTATTTCAAAACCAATGTCTTTTAGTTTGTTTCTGATGGCATCACTGGTAGCAAAATCTTTGTTCATTTTAGCATGATTTCTTTGTTCAATAATCATATTCATTAAGCCATCCACTTTGCTAGTATCACTCGTGTTTTCTTCTTGTAATCCCAATACATCAAACACTATTTCTGTCATTAGTTTTTTCAAACTAACTTTATCAGTTTCAGTAATCGTTTCTTTGCCATCGTTAATAGAATTAATCATTCGCACCGCTTCAAAAATACTTGCTATGGCAATCGGTGTATTGAAATCATCGTTTAAAGCATTGTAAATATCATTAGTTGTTAGTTGAAGGTTGACAGTTGACAGATAAGAAACCTTTAAACCATCAATCAATTTCATGGCATTCATTAATCGGGCAAAACCTTTTTCGGCAGCTTGCAATGCTTCATTGCTAAAATCTAACGTGCTGCGGTAATGTGCTTGCAACATGAAGAAACGCACCGTCATTGGGCTGTAGCCTTTATCTAACAGTTTATGATTTCCCGAAAATAACTCGTTTGGTAAAAATGAATTTCCTAAACTTTTGCTCATTTTTTGACCGTTAACAGTCAACATATTGGTATGAATCCAGTAACGAGCAGGTTGTGTTTTATGGCAAGCCAAATTCTGCGCAATTTCATTGGTATGATGGGTAGGTACTAAATCCATTCCGCCACCATGAATGTCGAATTCATTACCTAAATATTTACTGCTCATGGCCGAACATTCTAGGTGCCAACCAGGAAAACCAACTCCCCACGGACTTGGCCATTTCATAATATGTTCGGGTTTGGCATTTATCCAAAGTGCAAAATCTAAACGTCCACGTTTTTCATTTTGACCATCTAAATCGCGGGTATTGTTTAATAAATCATCTAAATTTCTGTTCGATAAAATAGTATAATTATATTCTTTAGTAAATTTTTCTACATCAAAATATATAGAACCATTTACTTCATAAGCGTATCCATTTTCAATGATCTGTTTAGTCATTTCAATTTGTTCAATAATATGGCCTGTAGCAGTTGGTTCAATGCTTGGCGGCAAGGTATTGAACATGCGCATGGTTTCTCTAAAATCAATGGTATAGCGTTGAACAATTTCCATTGGTTCTAGTTGTTCTAATTTTGCTTTTTTAGCAATTTTATCTTCACCTTCATCTGCATCACTTTCCAAGTGACCTGCATCTGTGATATTACGTACATAGCGCACTTTAAAACCCAAATGTAAAAAATAACGAAAAATTACATCAAACGAAATAAAGGTACGTGCATTGCCTAAATGCGCATTGCTATAAACTGTTGGTCCACAAACGTACATGCCTACATGACCTTCGTGAATGGGTTTAAAATCTTCTGTAGTTCGGGTTAAAGTATTGTATATTTTTAAAGTCGAATCCATGATAAAAATGAACTGCGAATATAGTTGAATAAATTTTGAATTTTGGGTATTGGATGTTGAATGATTTGTTAAAAGAAGAGTTGCCAAAGATTACACTGAAAACATAGAGGATTATATAATATTTCAATGGGCAAAGCCGATGAAAATATTTATTTTAGTATCTGAGCCTGAGGCTCAATAATAGTTTCCACCAACGAGACGTTGGCTGAGACATTTCAGAAGCGATAGTATTATTTAAAAATGAACGCCCGATTTTTTCTTGTACCTTAAATAATGTACCACTTGGTCAAATTCTAAGGCAGTTAAGTTGGTTTCGGTTAATTTGTTTTCGTGCGATGGATATTGAATTCGCATTTCGTAATCCATTAGCTGTGGTAAAGAAAAATCAGGAACTATTTGCACACCATTTACTAATTTGTTATGGCAATTGGCGCAAACGGTATTGTATATAATTATTCCTTTTTCAAAATCGGAAACAAACTGTTTTTTTTGAGCATCAGTCATGCTTGCACTGTCGTATGGCAACTCGTAAAGTTGTTCGGGTACTTTGGTATTTGCTTGGCTAGTTTCGGTTTGAGTAACCTTTGAGTTAGTATTTTTGGTTGCTTTGCAATTAGAAAATACTACTGCAAAAGCAATTAGTGTAATGGTAATTATGGTTTTCATTTAATTAATAAGTTCCTCCAATTTTTCGTTTGTTAAGTGCTTTGTTGTTACTTTTGGGGAGTTTATTAGGGGCTTTTTCAAAGGGTATTTGTTCGTTCAATGAGTTAATAAATGCTATTAAATTTGTTTTTTCATTTGCTGTTAAGTGCAACGAATCTGCAGAAAGTGTTTGATTATTTACATGTAATCCATTTCCTGCTCCTCCTCCTGTATTGTAAAAATCAATTACTTGTTCCATGGTATTAAAAACACCATTATGCATATAAGGTTTTGTATTGGCAGCATTTCTAATAGTTCCTGTTCTAAAAGCATTTAAAGTTTCGGTGGCAGGGTTAATTTTATAGCGGCCATTGTCTTCACTAATGCTAGTAAATTTTAAATCTTTTGGCACACCAATTACCTCAAACTCCGAGCCTACATAAGGAGGTTTTACGCCATTAAACTGCGGTGCAAAATGACAAGTAGCGCATTCGGCTTTACCCATAAATGTATTAAATCCTTGTTGCACATTTTCTGATGCATTGGTTTGCAAGTTCATGGCATCATCGAAAGGCGAATTGTATTTACTAAATTTACTATAATAAAAAGTAATGGCTGAAACCAAATGTTCTATGGTTATCTCCTTTTCTGTTGGCGTTTGTTTTAATAACTCTGTAAAAGCAGTTTTATATTCATTACAGCTTAGTACTTTTTGTAATACTTCTGCCTCGTTAGCGCCCATTTCTTTAGCGCTTGTGATTACACCTTTGGTTTGGTTTTGCAAATTTATATGCTTTCCATCAAGCATTATTAAGTGATTATAAGTAGCATTAAGCAGGGTAGGAGTGTTGCGTTCCAAAAAGCCATTAAAATTATATTGCAATGAAGTAGTTGAAACTGTATCGGTAAAAAACTGTGTTGGCTTATGGCACGATACACAACTGCGTTCATTATTGCCCGAAAGTATGGGGTCGTAAAACAATAATTTACCCAATTTATCTATTTCGGCCAATACTTTTTCATCGTTTACCCTTAAAAAAATGCCTTTGCTGTTTTGTCCGTTATAAAGTTCTTTCGAAAAAATAGATGTTGCTTGTTTGTTTAATGAATAATCAACAAAACTTTTACTATACACTTTATAATTAATAAGTAATTGTTGGTTAATTGCAAATAGCGGATTAATAAAATTGCGAATAAAATTATAATGATCAAAATGCAAATAATCTTTAGGTTGATTAGCAACAAATTTTATGACATTGTTATATAATTCAAGATATTTTGTATTTAAACTATAATTAGGAAAGCTTTGGTTAAAACTTTCATAAATTTCATTTACATCTTTCATCATCGCCAATAATTCAGGAACTATGTTATCCTTTTCGGGGCAATCAAAACCAGTGGTATAAATTGTAGCGAGATTTAATAAGTAAAGTCTATTGCATAAATAAAAATGATGGTGTTTTTTTAGTTCATCAGTAATTGAATCCGCTTGGTAAGCTTTGGTGGCTTGCAAACTTTGTGTAACTAAACTTAGTAAAGTATTTTTATCTAAATTTTCATCTTCTAAATATTGTAAAGCAAGCGTATAACCAGCACCTTCTCTTTTATATGGTTTTTCGTACTTTTCAAAAACTTCTGTTTCCCATTCAACTGGAAGGGGACCATTAATTTTTTTATGTGCCAATGGATCTAAATACCTGAACCAAAAATCTAATCCTTTAAATTGAGTTCTAACTGCTAATATTTTACTTTTTATTTGTTCAACTTTACTAATTGATGATAAGTCGGTTTCGTTAATTTGAGCTATCAATTCAGCTTCTAATTTTTCAAAACTATTTAGTTTGTTTTTATAGTTTATAAAATAAGCATTTTCACTTTCGCTTGGTGCAAATGAAAATGCAATTGATATTACAAAAGCAATAAATATAAAAAGTAAAATTTTATTTTTCATTTAAAATTAGTTAAAAGTTTAAATACAAAAACGGTAGGTATTATTGCTAATACCTACCCGTTTTGTAATTTATCTTTGTTTGTTTTGTTTAGTGCATGATTACTACTTTAACAGTAGTATTTTGTCCTTTACTTCCTTCAATAGCTAACATATAGATTCCGTCTTGTAAATTACTTACATCAATTTTGTTATTGATACTTGCATCTACATTTTCGTTAATCATTAGTTTACCAGTAACTGAATACAATTTAATATTCATGTTTCCAGATAAGTTATTTGTGCTAATATTTAACTCATTGCTTGTTGGGTTAGGATAAACATTGATATTAGAATTAAATGTTATGTCATTTATACCAACTCCAGCTTTACGAACTAATTTTACATTAAATGTTTCATTAGCTTTTAATGAATCAGTAGTTTCATAAGCAAAAACTGTCCACAGTAAAGTTAATGAATCACCTTTAGCTATAGAATTTGAAGCCAATATTGCATCAATTGCACCGCTAGTTAAAGTTAATTTAGTATCTGTACCACTTAAATCAGAAGCTAAATTCAATAATGGAGCATTGAAATTACCAGTTAAGGTAGCAGCTTTCCATTTGTAAGTATTAGCTTTAGCAGAAGCTGACCAAGAAATAACTATTGGAGTAGTACTATTTTGCTCAACCTCAACTCTTGCATTATTTGCTGGAGCAGTTAAGTTAAATGAACCTAAAATACGTTTACGTGCCAAAGTTACATTCCAATCTTGACTAGCTTTTATTGAATCATTATTTAAATAAGCAAATACAGTCCATTTTATTGTAATAGAATCACCACGTTTTATTCCAAATGAATTTAACAATAAATCAATGGTACCGCTTGGTAATGATAAAACGGTATCAGCACCAGCGTTATTTGAATTTGATGTAAACAACGGTGCAGCAAAACTACCAGTTGCAGTTGTTGCAAACCATTTGTAACGAGTAGCATTGGCTGATTTAGTCCAGTTAATATTTACTAAACTTGTGTTACCTTCTTCAACCGTTACACTGCTATTGTTAGCAGGTGAGTTTAAGTTAAATGTACCTAAAGTTACAATTGGTTTGTTTCTACCTAAAGTTAAATTGTGAATTTGATTTGCTTGTGAAGAGTCTGTTGCATTTCTGTATGCAAATACAGTCCATTTGGTTTTAACTGAATCACCTTTGTTTAATCCTAAACTGCTTAAAATGGCATCAACCGCGCCAGAAGTTAAAGTTAAAGTGGTATCAGTACCCAAATTATTAGCTGGTAAAACCAATAATGGAGCAGTAAACATTCCAGTTTCAGTAGTTAACATCCATTTGTAATTAACCGCATTGCTCGATTTTGACCAATTTACAACTATTGAACTAGTGTTTGCACTATCAGTATTTACACGCGCATTGTTTGCAGGATTTAACAAATTAAAGTTTCCTAATTGTGGAATAATATCTCCTTTGCGAACTCCTTGTAATTGGTATCCGCTAGTACAGCCGCTTGTAGGCGATGAGCAGAATTGAATTAAAGTTCCTTCAAAAGTAAACTGACCAGTAGGAATAGCTAAAGCTGGTGCATCTTCTATTTCTGTGTCGGCAGCGCTTATTATTCTTAATACTGTTGTATCGCCAGTAGTTGAACCATCCCAAACATTATGGTTAGAACTTGCTGCAAAATTGCCAGTACTAGATGTTCTTAAATTTACTATACGTATTAATTCGCTTTCGTAAGCTTCAGGGTTGGCCAAAAGTTGTTTAACAGTTAATACTTGTAAAGCAGGCAATGGTCTGTTGCTCATTATTTTAGTAATAACACTATTTCCTCTGTATGCCCCAGTTAGAATAGCAATTTGTGAATAATTGTTAAATTCACTTCTTCCACCACTTACTTCTACACTATCACCAGCTTTTAAACCACCACTTACTATTGAATCAACCATAGCACCGCTCGATTGACGAACACCAATTGCACCTGTACCGTCTTGAATGTAAATAAATCTACCCCAAGCTCTAGTAATTATACCTCTTACTTTTACAGTATCAGAAGCGATTGCTCTTGCTGCGGCAATACTAATAACTGGAATTGGAGGAGGGAAAATTCCATCTTTACGAGCATTTAATAATTGAATACGATTATCGCCTAATAATGATGTATCGCGAATTGCATAAGGATTTGAGTTATGTTTTGAATACATGTAATCTGCAAAAGCATCTTGTTCTGTTCCATTTGCTTGGAATTTAGCATACAATGAATCTTTAAATGCGGTATCTAAGTTAATGCGGTTAAAGCCATTTGCAACAAATGGATAACTATCTCCACCACCTGCTAAGAAATCTAAAGTAACTACTTTAATAATTCTTGAAGTATCTCCATGTACAACACCGTTTCTAACAATAGTATCTAATCTGTTTCCAATTGAATCAACTAAAACCATTGATTGAATTTTGCTACCTGTTGCTCTAGTTGTATCGTAACTAAACATTACACCACCTACTTGAGGGAATTGACCTGGAGTAATTCCTGGTCTTGAAGCAGAAACACCATGTTCCAATATTCTTTTTAAACCAGCAGCATTTAATGATAGAATAGAAAGTTTATTATTAAAACGTAAAGAATTTTCAATGTCTAATTGACTAATATCACCAGCATTTTTACCCGCAGTAGGATTAGCAGCAGTAGGTAATAGTTGAACACCATTTCCAACTGAAACCACTTGTCCAATTGCAGAGCGAATACCACCACCATTTTTAATAGAAACCATTACTTGTGAATCGTATTTTTTAGCCAACCATAAGTTTGCATCTGATGATACATTTCCTAAGTTGGTTTCTTGTGTGCGAACAAAGTCTCTTCTGCCTTCTAAAAATACGCTTGCTTTTCCAAACTTGTTACCATCTTTAGCCACAATTACATTACCAATTGCAGCGCAAAGTGTTCGAACATTTGCTGCTTTTGTTCCAGTAGCAAAAGCACTATTATAATTACCCCAAAGTGAAGTAACCATTGCAGTATCAGCAGCATAAGCTCCATTAATAACGCTATCTAACATTGAAGGAATTAATACTCCTGCATCAGTAAAGTTAGCAACAAAACGACCTACATATTTCCACTCAGAAGTAGTATTTAAAATGGCCAATGGCTCATTATCGTTATTCTGAGTCATAATAGGATATTTGTCAGCAGCTACGTTTCCAGCACGTAATCTATCGTTTCCATCAGCACATAATGAGTGAGAACCACCAGCAATAATTATATCAACTCCTTTTAACAATGGTGCTAATGCTTTTTCGTTAGCCAACTGTTGTAAATGACTCATTACAATAATTTTGTTTATACCTTCTACAAAACGTAAACTATCAATTACTGGTTGAAGAATAGCAGCTAAAGCAGGCATATTATCTGTTTTAGAACCAACTACTTTAGTAAATCCTGGTGATGAAATGTTTTCTAATAATTGAGTAGTAGCACCAACTAAACCAATTTTCTCGCCATTTACAAATATAATAGATGAAGGAGCTAAACCTTTTTTCTGTGAATTTGCAGTAATAGTTGGAGAAGTTTTAAATGAATCAACTGATAAACGTTTGTTTGTATATAAATACGATAAGTTAGCATCTCCACTAAAATCTAAGTTTGCACTTAAATAAGGGAATTGAGCACCTATCCAACGTTTGTCGGCACCGTTGCTTCTAATATCAACACCAATTATGCTGTTAACTTCACTTGTTCCTAAATCAAACTCATGGTTTCCTAATGCTGAACCTTGGAAGCCCATAATGTTCATCATTGAAACATCAACACGGCCAATAGCCGCACGCAAACCAGCAGTTGAACCACTATAATAGCTAGAAGCTGTATTTCTTAAAGGAGTTTGAACACTTGCATCTTCACCAGCCGATAAGAAAGGACTAGGTATGAAACAATCGCCTGATGCTAATTTAACAGTATTTGCGTAAGTATCTTCTAACTTATTCATTACTGCTGCAAAGTTTGGCGCATCAATTACAGCATCAATACTCGATTCCATATCTGATGAATGCAATACTTGTAATGTATAATTATTAGTTGGAACAAACATTTTTAAAATTTGGCCACCTTCCACTAATTCAGTACCTAAACCATAATGCGCTTGGTCAACTAATAAAAAGTTACCAGCACCTAAAATGTCTTGCACATCAATAATACCAGAAGCTTCTTCATCTTGAGTTAAAAAACCTGGTCTTCCAGCAATAAATCTTGAAGAATCGTGAGAAGCAACTAATTTTAACTGATCGTTAGCAATAGTATACTGCCAAGTTTTACCTAAATGAGCTTGATTTCCAACATCTTCTTGAATCATAATATGACCCAAATTGTCAATACCAATATTATCCATCATTTTAGGACCTTCAGTACCATCTAATACTGCAGTAATAGTTCCACCTGTAGTTGGGTTTTTAATATCAGTAAAACGTAATCTCCACATACGGCTAGGCGAAGTGAAATTGTTGGTAGTTACAAAATAAAAATCGTTAGGATTTGAAGGGTCAAAAGCACCATCTTCAGGACGGAAGAACTTAGTAATAGATAAAGCGTTACTTCTATTATTTAAAGCCAAACCAGTTGAATCTTTAACAATACCTAAATCAACCATAGTAAAACTAGTATTTGAAGCAGGAATTGCAGTATTGCTTTCTGCACTATAGCCAGTAACAGCAATACCATATAATCTACCATTGGTTAAACCCGCTTTATCCATTTCATTTCCAGTATTGGTTTTTGTTCCAACATAAAAATAAACTTGACCATCCGTTCCATCATCCATACCAGCAACAACTGTTTTATCAGCACTAGCAGGAGATGCAACAGCATTTTCCCACGAGAATTTGCCTAAATGAGGTAATTCGTAAGTAGTACCAGCATTAGTACCAGTAACTATATGACCGAAAGCTCTACCTTCGATACCACTTTCTTCACCATTCATAAAAATTCTTTCTTGAGTACCTAAACCAGTTAAAGCATTATAGAAAGCAGAAACTGAAGGTAAATCAGCCGAACAAAAACGACCGAAAGCTTTTTTAGAAGTAGTATCAGCTGGGTTGTACAAAGTATAACCAGTTCCAGTAGTATATAAATTTACTTTTTGAATTAAATCAGATCCACTAACTACTGATAAATCAGATTTATTGATAACCCATTTAGAAACAAAAGCACCTTTAGCACCATGAGCGCGGTTAATACCAACAGTACTTCCTAACTCGTGGTTAACTAATAAAGTAAAAGTACCATTTCCATTATCATAAGCACCAGTTCCATCAGGTATTCCTACCATTTTGTAACCATTGTTAGCTGTATCACCTACTGTTAAAAGTGAAGTAAATTCAACACCTGGAGCAGAAGCAGTTAAATAAGGAGTTTGTGATGAGTTAACACCTGTTTGTCCTAAAGATAATAAAGTAGGAACTGGTTTTTTATAATTAACTAATTTGTTTGCGCCACTTAAACTATAAGTAATTACATGACTAACATTATTTGTAGCTATTGGAATTCCATTAGCAAGTGGACAAGTTTGTCCAAAATCATTGTCATTTCCTATTGCAATAGTACTATCGTTAATGATTGCTAAACCTTCGGCTTTATCTAAAGCAGCTGGCCATGAATTTGCTAATAAATCCATAACTAAAGTTTTTTTAACAGCTTTGATATTATAAGTTGCTAATCCTGCAGAATCTGCTAATGCTTCAAGAGTTGAAGTTCCACCGTATAAACCTGAATTAACAACAGTTGCTTGGTTTATATTAATTAAATACATGCGTTTAAAATCAGAAGTACCTCTTGCAGCGGCATCTAAAACTAAAAAAGTACTATCGTTAATAGCAGACATATCGCCAATTTTCCAATCTTGTGGACGAATTTGATTTGAACCTGATGCACCAATTGTTCCATCATTTAAATATACAAACATTCTTGTAGCATTAGTCATAGGATCAATTTCTACAATTCTGTGAACACGAGATGTAGTACCTACAGAAGAAGAAGGGTAATACATTGGGCTTTGAATAGCTGCATAAATTTTTCCGTTAGGAGTTATAGCAATTCCTTCAAATCCTCTGTTGTTTCTGCGGTATTTAAAACATGAATCTAATGGAGAATCTACAGATTGCAAGCCAGGTAAATTATAGTAAGGAGTAAAACGTTGTAACAAAACACCATTTGCATCTAATTTCCAAATAGTAGCACCACCTTCATCGCATAACCAAAAGTTACCATTTTTATCAACTAAAATACCTTCAGGGTCTATACCAAAAGTATCTTTAGGTGTGGTTTTTAAATTAAAATCAGCACAATTTGTTACAGTATCTGTTGATGCAATTTCTAGAGCAGTACTTCCTAAACCTGTAGGATTAATAATACCAGTAGCACCAGTTCCGTTTGGTCTTTTAATAGTAATGGTTTGTAAAATTTGTACTTGAGTTCCATTAATTCTAATTCTGTGAATTTTTGGAGCGTAAGTAGGAAAAGCATACATCTTGTCGTAAGTAGGGCGGCAACTTGCAGTGTTTGCATTTGCACAGTCAACATTTACCCCTCTGTCAGAGCATGTCCAAAATTCTTTTCCATTGGTTCCAGGAATTGGGTATAAACCCGAAAAACCTGCTTCACGAAAATTAATTCCTTGATAAGTTCCAATTAATGGAGAACTTGTGTTGCTGTAATCTTGCAACTTTGTAATTTGCGCATCGGCTAAAGTGACAGTAAAGCCTAATAGCAAAATGATTAAAAATTTGTAAATTGTAATTTTCATATTTATTTTTTATAAACTTCAAATAGAATGAATTTATAAAAATGAAAGGTTAAGCTAACATAACCTTTATGTTAAAATAACTTAAAATAATGTTATTACTTTACAATTTAATAACATTGAAATATATTTTTTTTGCTGACCATCATCATACTAGTAATTGAAATGAAATTTTACATTTGAACTATGAAAAATATTGCAATTGTTTTAGTTTTTTATTCTATAATTTCTGCTTGTAAAAGTAAAGTTGAAAAAATAAATCCAATACAACAAGACATTACAGAATCGGTATATGCCTCTGGAACCATAAAAGCAGAAAATCAATATCAAGTTTATGCCAAAGTAAATGGTATAATTAATCAAATATTAGTTAACGAGGGGAGTTTAGTAAAATTAAATACATCTTTGGTTTCGGTACAAAATGAAACATCAAAGCTTAATTCTGAAAATGCTAAGCTAGCTGCCAGTTTCAACGATTTTAATGCCAATCAAAATAAACTTAACGATTTGGAAATTGGAATTGATTTGGCTAAATCAAAATTTTTAAATGATTCATCATTATTTGTTCGTCAACAAAATTTATGGAACCAACAAGTGGGAAGCCAAAACGATTTAGATCAACGCAAGCTTGCTTTTCAAAATTCAAAAACTGTTTACTTATCAGCTTTAAATAAATACCAAGATTTAAAACGGCAACTACACTTTGCATCGCAGCAGGCTCAAAAAAACTTAAGCATTGCTCAAAATCAAACGAACGATTTTGTAGTAAAAAGTGAGATAGAAGGAAAGGTTTATAGCATTTTAAAGGAAAAAGGCGAAATGGTAAATACTCAAACTCCTTTAGCTATTGTGGGCTCGGCAAACGATTTTAAATTAGAGTTGCAAATAGACGAATATGATATAGTTAAGGTGCAGTTGGGACAGTTGGTTTTAATATCGTTAGATAGTTATAAAGGGCAAGTTTACGAAGCCGTTATTAACAAAATTAATCCAATAATGAATGAAAGAACCAAAACTTTTTTAGTTGAAGCAAAATTTACCAAACAGCCCAAAACATTGTATCCAAATTTAACTGCCGAAGCAAATATTATTATTCAAACAAAAAAAAATGCAATTACTTTACCTCGCAATGTGGTTAGTGATGATGGATTTGTAACTAAAGCAAATGGTGATAAAATAGCTGTAAAAACTGGTTTGAAAGATTATAAAAAAATTGAAATTTTAAGTGGTGTTTTCATAAGTGATGAAATAATTGTTCCTGCCAAATGAACATTAAACTGATTATGACTATTGCTAAGTCGTTATTGCTTGCACGTTGGAAACAAACGCTGGTAGCGGCTGTAGGCGTTACTTTTAGCATTACTATGTTTATTACATTACTTGGTTTTATGAGCGGGTTAAACGATTTACTTGATGGATTAATATTAAACCGAACACCTCATATAAAATTGTTTAATGAAATTAAAGCCAGCAAAGAACAACCAATTGATTTATCGGATAAATTTAAAGGCAGTTATCATTTTATACATTCTATAAAACCAAGTAATGCAAGACAAGAAATTTATAATAATGGTGCAATTTTAAAAACACTAAAAAATGATAGTAGGGTTAAAGGAATTGCTCCAAAAATAGTAGCACAAGTATTTTATAATGTGGGCGCAATTGATGTAACAGGCGTTATTAATGGCATTGATGTAGAAGCAGAAAACACATTGTTTTTTTTTAAAGATTATGTAACCAAAGGAATCTATATTGATTTACTAAATGTACCCAATAGTATTATATTAGGTAAGGGTGTTGCCGATAAAATGTTGGCTAATATTGGCGATGTAGTTCAAGTTACTACTCCAAAAGGGGATAGAATTCAACTAAAAGTTGTTGGTTTTTTTCAATCAGGATTACAAGAGTTAGATAAAGTTCAAAGCTATGCATCGTTGGCTACCACTCAAAAATTATTAGGTAAATCAAATAACTATATTACCGATATTCAAATAAAATTAAATGACATAACAAAAGCACCTGCAATTGCAATGGAATATGCTAAAACTTTTGAAATAGATGCTGAAGATATTCAAACAGCCAACTCACAATTTGAAACTGGGAGTTCAGTAAGAACTTTAATTTCGTACGCGGTTGGAATTACTTTACTTATTGTGGCAGGTTTTGGAATTTATAATATTTTAAATATGATGATTTTTGAAAAAATGGATTCAATTGCCATTTTAAAAGCTACTGGTTTTTCGGGTAAAGATGTAAATGCAATTTTTTTGATAATAGCTTTGAGTATTGGTTTTTTTGGCGGATTGTTTGGGCTTTTATTTGGTTTTGGATTGTCATCTATTATTGATCAAATTCCTTTTAATACAGCAGCATTGCCCACCATTAAAACTTATCCTATCAATTATAATCCAAAGTTTTATACTATAGGGATTACCTTTTCGTTAATAACCACTTATTTTGCAGGTTTGTTTCCAGCACGTAAGGCCAGTAAAATAGATCCAGTAGTAATTATAAGAGGAAAATAAAATGAACCAAATAATACTACAAGCAAAAGGAATTAATAAAAGCTTTCACGATCCAATAACCATTCAGATTTTGAAAGATATTGATTTTACTATAAACAAAGGTGAGTTTGTTTCAATTATTGGCAAATCAGGTTGTGGCAAATCAACTTTGCTTTATATTTTATCAACAATGGATACCGATTTTGAAGGGGAATTATTGATTGATGGAGAAAGTACAAAAAATAAAAAAGAAGGGCAATTGGCTTTAATTAGAAATGAAAAAATTGGTTTTGTATTTCAATTTCATTATTTGTTAAATGAGTTTAATGTGCTGCGTAATGTTATGTTGCCTGGGTTAAAATTAGGTAAATATTCAGAAAAAGAAATGGAACATCGAGCAATGGAAAAGCTAAAAATATTAGGCATAGAAAGTGAAGCACTAAAACCAGCAAATCAGCTTTCGGGCGGACAAAAACAAAGAGTTGCCATTGCCCGTGCACTCATAAATGACCCACTTATAATTATGGGCGATGAACCAACAGGAAATTTAGATAAAAAGAACAGCAATATTGTATTCGATATTTTTAAAGAATTGGCGCATGAATTCAAACAAACATTATTAATAGTAACCCACGACAATGAATTTGCTAAAAGCACCGATAGGATTATAGAAATGGAAGATGGACGGATAATTAAATTTTAAATTTTAAATTTTGAATGTTGGATTTTGAATGATGAATTGCAAATTATGAATTATGAATGTTGTTCCGATGTATCGAGAATGAATGTTTAATTTTATACTTTATACTTCATACCTTATAATTCAAACTAAGAACTATGTACTAAAAATTAAAAAAATGAAAACAATAAAAGGAATGGATTTTTCAAATGGAAAATTATCGAATTTGGAGTACGATACGGAAATATTTGAAGATTGTAATTTCTCCAAAGCTGATTTATCGGGAGTTGCCTTTATTGATTGTACTTTTAAAACCTGCGATATGAGTTTGGTTAAGGTAAATAATACATCATTTAATAATGCCAAGTTCATATACTGTAAGTTGTTAGGTATTGATTTTATTAGGTGTAAAGACTTTTTACTTTCGTTTAGTTTCAACAATTGTATTTTAGATTTTGCTTCATTTTACCAAAAGAAAATAAAGAAAACTTTATTTAATAATTGCAGTATTAAAGAAGTTGATTTTAGCTAAACCGATTTAACAGAATCGAAGTTTATTGAATGTGACTTAACCCTAGCAGTATTTGAAAACAGTAATATTGAAAAAGTTGATTTTACAAAAGCATTTAATTTTGGAATTGACTTGGAAGTTAATAAAGTAAAAAATGCTAGATTTTCTTCAAATGGATTGTCAGGTTTATTGTTAAAATACCCAATTATTATTGATTAAAAACAGCCATAGTCTTATTATTTAAATATAAATATTTTTAGATTGGTAAGGTCGTTTTTATTATTATACTTTGTGGCACATAATTAATTATTGCATAGCAATATGAAGCATCATTATAAAAATATGCAAGCCCCTCATTTAATTATTATAGGCGGTGGTTTTGCAGGGTTAGAACTTATTAAAAAGTTAAATAACAAACCCATAAAAGTTACTGTTCTCGATAAAAATAATTATTTTAATTTTCAACCTTTAATGTATCAAGTTGCTTCTGGTGGTTTAGGTCCAGATGCCATAGCTTATCCATTAAGAAAGATAATAGGCAATATGCCAAATGTGGCTTTTAGAATGGCTGAAGTAAAAGAAATTAATACTGCGCAAAATGAAGTGATTACTAATATTGGCAATTTTAATTACGATTATTTATGTATAGCCACAGGTGCACAGACTAATTTTTTTGGGAATACAGAATTGGAGAAACATTGCATGCAATTGAAATCAATTCCCGATGCATTGGATTTGCGAAGCGATATTTTGCAAGAGTTTGAAAAAGCATTGAGCGAAAGTAAAACAGGTGATATAGAAAGATATTTAAACTTTGTAATAGTTGGTGGAGGACCAACTGGAGTGGAAACGGCAGGCTCGTTAGCTGAAATAAAAAAGAATGTAATTCCTGCTGACTACAAAGAGTTAGATGCCAACAAAATGCAGGTACATTTAATTGAAGCTGCACCTAGAATATTGGCTGCTATGAGTGAAATTTCATCAAAAAAGGCGCAACAGTTTCTAGAAGAATTGGGAGTTCATGTTCAAACCAATACTGCTGTTCAAACTTACAATGCTGAAACAGGAAATTTAACTTTGAGCAATGGACAAATTTTAAAAACTGATACCGTAATTTGGAGTGCAGGTGTAAAAGGCAAAACATTACCTGGTATTCCCGCTGATTTAGTGGTACGTGGTAATAGATACAAAGTAGATGAGTTTAACAAAATTGAAACATTAAATAATGTATTTGCTATTGGCGATATAGCTTACATGACCACCGATGAGGCTTTTCCAAACGGACATCCAATGGTAGGAACTGTTGCACAACAACAAGGTAAATTATTGGGAAATAATTTATTAAAAATAATAACTAACCAACAACCAAAACCTTATAAATACTTTAACCTAGGCAGCATGGCTACTATTGGAAGACACAAAGCGGTATTCGAAATTTTTGGAATTAAAATGCAAGGTTACATTGCTTGGTTAGGTTGGATGTTTATTCACTTAATGTTATTGGTTGGTTTCAGAAATAGATTAGTTGTTTTTTTTAATTGGATGTGGAATTATGTAAGCTATCAAAGGGCAATACGAATAATTACTAGGCCTTTTGTAAATACCAAATAACAATATTTATTTTTCTATTCCCCAATTTTCTTTTTCGTTAATACTCCAAAGGCTAGGAAAAAATTTACGTTGTTGAAACTGCGGGTGCAAATACTTTTTCCAATCCGAACCTCCCGTTGCTTGTTGGTTTTCATTTTTACTATCTAAATAATGCTTTGCGGTACTTAAATGAACCATTGGCCAAACAACATTGTATAAATTATCAAACTCTTTTAATAAGTTAATTAAGGGTGTAGATTTTTCATTTAATTCATTCAATCTATCAGCAATGGTTTTTCCTTTTAAACTAGTTGCTAAACCTATAAATTGATTTAAATATTTTTCTTCAAACAAACTTAATGACAAAGTTTTTGCGCCAGTTTTTCTATTTAACCCAGCATCTTTCCAATATATGTGTTCAAAATAATCAGTTATTGAAGGGTTTTCAATGGCTTTTAATCTTTCTTTTCCTGCCTCGTTTATTAAGTTTTCTAAACCTGTACAATGTATTTCAATATAACGAAATTGCGCACTTTGAAATCCACTTGCTGGTGCCAATGTTGCCCTAAAAGTATTGTAGTCATCATAATCCATTCCATCTTTCATAATATCGAATGAATTAACTAACATTTGTGTGTAACGGATTATTCTATCAAACTTATTTAATAAAAATTCCTCTGTAAAAATGGGTTCTTCCGATACTTGTTTAATTTCATGTAATGTTAATTTCAAAAACAACTCAGTTACCTGATGGTACATAATAAAAATTTCTTCATCTTTAAAGTTTGTTCTTGGTTTTTGTAACGATAACAAGGTATCAACTTCTATGTAATCCCAATAATTAATTGGTTTTGCATGCAATAAACCTTTTAAATAGGTTTCAGGATTTTCGCCCAAAGAAATGTATTTTTCTGAAATTTGGTCTGTAATAGCTGAAGTGCTCATAAATAAATTCAATTTTAAAAAGCGAATTTGAGTTTTGTATAACTTAAATTTTATGACTCAGGTCAATGTAAATAAGAATAAAATTTTTAAAATTCAACTAAACACTTCGAAATATGGAGGCATATAGTTGTTGGTCAAAATACACAACAACGGACAAAGAAAAACTCAGCGTTAATCTGCGAAATATGCGGGCAATAAAAAAGTAGAAAGTTATTGGTCAAAAGACACAACAACTGGCAACATGAGGTTTTATAATTCTGCAAAATATGATGCAAACAAAAAAAAGGTTGCTCTTTTGGAACAACCTTTAAGTTATTATTAAAATATTTCTTTTACGAAAGTAACTCTAAAATTCTGTTTAAATCTGCTTCCGATTTAAAAGGAATGGTGATATTTCCTTTTCCTTTTTCATCATTTATAATTTTAATTTTATTACCAAATTTTTCGCATAACATTTTCTGAAATTCAACAACTACTTCATTTAAACTTGCTTTGGTAGTTTTTTTAATTTTTGTTTTTTCTTCAACAACTAAATGAACGTTTTTTGCTCTTTCCGTTGCTTCTCTTACTAATGCTTCCACTTGGCGAACAGAAAGATCTTTTATAACCATTTCGTTAAATAAATATTGTTGCTCATCTGCATTATCAATATTAATAATTGCACGAGCGTGACCCATCGAAATTTTATCGTCTCTTAAAGCAGCTTGAATGTTATCGGGTAGTTTTAACAAGCGCATATAGTTATTAACTGTACTTCTATTTTTTCCTACTCTATCGCCCAATGCTTCTTGGTTTAACTTACATTCATCCATTAGTCGTTTGTAACTTAAAGCAACTTCCATAGCATTTAAATTTTCACGTTGAATGTTTTCAATTAATGCCATTTCAAGCATTCCTTGGTCATCGGCTAACCTGATATAAGCAGGAATTTTTTCAAGCCCGGCAATTCTTGAAGCCCTAGTTCTTCTTTCACCACTAATTAATTGGTACCTATCAAATCCTATCTTTCTAACAGTAATTGGTTGAATAACACCATGAATTTTTATACTTTCAGCTAATTCATTTAATTCTTCTTCTTTAAAATCTGTTCTTGGTTGAAAAGGATTAGCTTCTACTTGCGAAATTAAAACTTCGCTAATTGAATTAACCGGTTTTATTTCGTTAGTGGTAATATCTGTTGAAGAATTTTCTAATAATGCACTTAAACCTCTGCCTAATGCGTTTCTGCGTGGGTTACTCATTTTTACTTTTTTTATTCTATTTATTTATATTTTAGTTATGTGATGGCTCATTCAAATTTGTACTATTAAAATTATCTAACAATCCATTATTCGATAATAATTCTTTTGCCAAATTCATATAGTTAATTGATCCCCTGCTCTCTGCATCATGAAGTATTACTGGTTTTCCAAAACTTGGTGCTTCACTTAACTTAGTGTTTCTTTGTATTATGGTATCAAAAACCAATTGTTGAAAATGCATTTTTACTTCCTCAACCACTTGGTTGCTTAATCGTAAACGCATATCGTACATCGTTAATAATATTCCTTCTATTTGTAAATTTGTATTTAAACTTTGCTGTACAATTTTAATTGTATTTAGTAATTTACCTAAACCCTCTAATGCAAAATATTCGCATTGAACTGGAATTAATACACTATCGCTTGCTACCAAAGCATTGGTGGTTATTAAACCTAAACTAGGTGAACAATCAATAATTATAAAATCATAATCATTTCTTATTTTGTCTAAAGCATATTTTAGAAGTCTTTCTCTATTTGGTAGGTTTACTAATTCTATTTCTGCCCCAACCAAATCAATATTCGATGGAAGTAAATCCATGAACTCTAATTCGGTTTTTACAATTGCATTGCTACATGGAATTTCATTAACCATTACTTCGTATAAACCTGTAACCACATCTCTTGGGTCAAAACCTGTTCCTGAAGCTGAATTTGCTTGAGGGTCTGCATCTACCAATAAAGTATTAAACTCTAATGCTGCTAAACTTGCCGAAAGATTGATAGCTGTTGTTGTTTTGCCTACTCCTCCTTTTTGGTTTGCAATTGCTATTATTTTTGCCATTATTTTAAAAATTGTATGTATTTATTTTATTAATTTAAGAATTTGATAGATTACTTTTTTGTGAATTATTTTAATTCTAAATAATAATCAAATAAACTCAATGAAAAAGGTAACATATCCACTCCTTGTCAACAGGGGTGTTGATAAGGTTATAATACTTTTGCAGAAGCCTAATTGCTAAAGCAATAAATGTGGAACAAATTAAATTAGTGTGATTCACATACAAAAAATTGCTAAAAAAAAACCCTTGTTTAGCTATAATCAAGGGTTTTTACTTTGTATGAATTTAGAAAAAAGTATTATTGATTAATGGTAAGCAATCACTGTGCCAAAAGTTGAAATTTATAACTAATAATTTATAATATATTAACTTTTAACGTAATGTATATTTATATTTAAAGTTAAAAATAATGGATAAAATTTAAAGTGTATTTATTTCTGTAAAATAAAACACTTTTTAGGGTACACTTTACTATTTATACCAATGTGTATTGGTAGTTATACCATTTCTTTTATAGTTAAATACCGATTTGGTATTAATTTATTTTTTTGAATAATGCTAAATTAATAATTCCCCATTTTTGCAATCTATACTGAATAGAAGTTAACATTACACCTAATCCATATGTTACACTTCTGCTAAAATTTATAGAGGAGGCTTCTTCAAAATATTTTGTTGGGCATGTAACCTCTCCAATTTCAAATCCGGCATAAAATACCTGGGCACACATTTGATTGTCGAATACAAAATCATCGCTACAAATGTTGTAGTTAACTGCATTTAATGATTCAATACTAAAAGCCCTATATCCAGTATGGTATTCCGATAATTTTTGACCCATTAAAATATTTTGGAACAAAGTTAAACATCTATTAAAAAAGTATTTATACAATGGCATTCCTCCTTTTAATGCGCCTTTACCTAAAATTCGAGAAGCAAAAACAACGGGATAAACATTAAAAGCTATAATAGAAGCAATACTATAAATTAAAGTCGGTGTATACTGATAGTCAGGATGAAGCATTATAACAATATCTGCTCCTATTTCTTTGGCTTTATTGTAACATGTTTTTTGATTACCGCCATACCCTTTGTTTTTTTCATGCCTTATTACATGTTGAATTCCTATTTTTTTTGCTACTTCACTTGTTTTGTCTTTACTGGTATCGTCAACTAGTATAACTTCATCTACTATATCGAAAGGAATTTCAAAATATGTTTTTTCCAATGTAAGTTCAGCATTATATGCTGGCATTACTACAACTATTTTTTTATTATTTAACATTTGTTTTGCAATAATATACACTTAATAATTTAAATCAAAACTATAATTTTATGCTTAATTTTTAATTTATTTTATTAAACGTTTTTTTCAATTCAATTTATATTAACTTGCACATAAAATAAATAAAAAAATGGACAAGCAACAAGAAGAAAAAAACAATAATAAAAATGGACTAATTTTATTGTTATTACTTTTATTAGGTTCTATTGGTTTTAATGTTTACCAATATAAAAATCACTCTACAACTATTATATCGCATGGAAACGAGGTGGATAGTTTAACAAATGTAAGAATAGAAGTAGAAAGAGAATTGGTTTCTACTACTATGGAATTAGAAAAATACCGAGGAATTGCTGGAAATTTAGATAGTTTACTGACAGATGCAAATGGTAAAATTTATGACCAAGAGCAAAAAATTAGAAATTTATTGAAAAATGTAAAAGATGTAAATAAATTGAGCAGTGGTTTAAAAGAGGAACTCAAAAAATTAAAAGCGTTGCGCGATGAGTACTTAGATAAAATTGATGCTTTAATGGTTGAAAATGGAACATTAAAAGCTCAAAATAAAGAACTGACCAACACAGTTACTGACTTAAATACAGAAAAAAATAATTTAGAAAAAACGGTTGAAGTTGCCAGTGCTTTAAAAGTAGAATACGTAAAAGTAGCTTCATTTAAAAAGAAAAGTAGCGGCAGATTAGTTGAAAGTACAATAGCCAGAAAAACTAATAAAATTGAAACATGCTTAACCATAATGGATAATAAAATAGCTGCAAAAGGTGATAGATTTGTGTATTTAAGAATACTATCTCCTAGTGGTAAACCTTTACCTGGTGTAAATAAAGGAACAGTTACTTTTAATGGTGAAACGTTAGAATGTACTTCAAATATTAAAATTGATTACCAAAACGAAAAGCAAAACATTTGTTTGGCTTACGAAGGAGAAGAAAGAAATCTTGAAAGTGGAACTTACACAGTTGAGGTTTTTGTCGAAAATAACTTAGTTCATTCAAGTAATTATATTTTAAAATAATTTACGTTTAAATAAAAAAAAGAAGTCATAAACATGGCTTCTTTTTTTTATGCAGATAAGTGAAATTAGTTATGAAAATTAAAATATTAGTTTGCTTTTTACTTCTATTCTCAATATGCTTAAATGCACAACAAATAGCTAAAATAAATGTATCGAATGGTAAAGTTTTTCGTTTTGAAAATTTTTATTCAAACTACGTAGATGCAAGGAATATTGATATTTGGCTACCTGAAAATTATAGTAACAAAAAAAAGTATGCAGTGCTTTACATGAACGATGGGCAAATGCTCTTTGATTCAACCCAAACATGGAATAAGCAGGAGTGGGGAGTAGATGAAACAATTACTCAATTAAAAAAAGAGGATAAAATTGAAGATGTTATTGTGGTTGGCATTTGGAACAGTGGCAAAAACCGACACATTGATTATTTTCCGCAAAAACCTTTTGAGGCTTTAAGTAAAGCAGAGCAAGATTCTTTGTATGCCGCAAAAAGGTTAAACGGACATTCCGTTTTTAGTGGTAAGGTGCAATCCGATAATTATTTAAAATTTATTGTTACTGAACTGAAACCTTTTATTGACAGTAATTATAGCACTAATAAAATTGCTAAATATACTTTCATTGCGGGCTCAAGCATGGGTGGTTTAATATCTATTTATGCGCTTTGCGAGTACCCAAAAGTGTTTGGAGGTGCAGCTTGTTTATCTACCCATTGGCCTGGAATTTTTAAAGCAGACAATCCTTTTCCAAAAGCCATGCAAGCGTATTTAAAGGCTAATTTACCTGTAGCTAAAAACCATAAAATATATTTTGATTACGGAACCGAAACATTGGATGCCATGTATGAACCTTTTCAATTACAAGTTGATAGCATTATGCAAAGCAAACTTTATTCGTTCAAGAATAATGATTGGAAAACACAAAAGTTTGAAGGTGAAAATCATTCGGAAGTAGCATGGCGCAAGCGATTGTATATTCCAATTTTGTTTTTGCTAAAAAAGTAATTAACCCTAATTTTATAAAAAATTGATAGATAAACAACAATTATTCGAACAGTGTAAAACAATACTTTTAGCGCGAATTGCCGATGGCGAAAAAGCCATGCAAGATGCACAAGAAGCTGCAAACTCGGAAGGAAAAAGTAGCATGGGCGATAAGTATGAAACAGGCCGCGCAATGAGCCAATTAGCTAGAGATATGAGTGCCAAACAAGTATTTGAAAACAAACAAGAACTTATAAATTTACTTAAACTAGAAAATACTAAAACCGATAAAACAATTATTCAGGGAAGTGTGGTAATGGCAAATGGAAAGTTGTTTTATTTAGCAGTAGGTTTAGGGGTTATTAATTTTAATAATTTAAATGTAAATGTACTTTCACCTAAAGCGCCTTTGGCACAGTTGATGTTGGGCAAAAAAGCAGGAGATTTTTTTGAGCTAAATAAAAAGGAATTTGTTATAGAAAAGATAAATTAAATTTTTCCTAGTAAATATATTACACCAATTAGCATAAAGCTATACTCTGTTATCAATCTGTACTTTTGGTTGGTAATTTTGGTAAAATGAATTAAGTGAATGGCAAAGCAACTAATAAAACCCAAGGTTATAGTTGTTGGGAATCCAGATTTATAAAGCATAAATCCTGCTAAAAAATAAAGTGAAATTAGCAACAAATTTGATGGCTTTTGTCCAATTATATTTGAAATGTTTTTCACTTGTAAATCTTTGTCAGTATTGGTTTCGCGAATGGATATTTGAAGTAAATTGATTAAAGCTAGCACAAACAATTGCATGCAAAATGTAATAATGAAAAATTGAGAAATGAAATTGTCTTCATTTACCAAATACGGATAAAAACAAATGCCACCAGCATATATTATTGAAGCAAAAAATTCTTTAATGAACCATTTTATATTGAAATAATTAAGCAGAAAATAGATAATGCAAACCAACAATATCCAAATGCTTTTGATTAAATGAATAAAACTAAAGTATTTGAATACCAAAAATGCATTTATTAGAATTATAATTACTGTAATTATTTTGAAAATGAATTGATGTTTTTGAATAAAAACATGACGCCCGCTAATTATAGTTTTATTTTTAATTGAATCTAATAAATGATCGAAAAAGTAAATAAGCCATACTGTACTTGGTAAAATAAAAAACCAAACCAATGTTGGTTTTACTTTGATTTGAAAATACAATGGCAGCATTAAACTTATTACACCCAAGCAAATATCGAAACTGCCCCAATGTAAAAAAAAAATTATATTTTTAAGCCTGCTTAACTTCATTTATACTTGCACAAATGTTAATTTTAAAACGCATATTTTTTTTATTATTTATTATTAACGTAAGTAATTTACAAGCTCAATACACAGAAGATGAAGTGCAACCTTATGTGGAACCAACCGGAATGAATACTTGGTTTGTAGAGTTAGGTGGATCAGCACTGTTATGGAGTATTAATTACGAAAAGTATTTATTTAGAAATTATAACCGAAACGTATTATTAACTGGCAGAATAGGCATAGGCTATTCACCAATAAACTACCGATTGCTTAATAGTGTTTATTTAGATGAAGGATCAGTAGCTATGCCATTTTCGGTAAGTTTGGTTTTAGGAAAAAGAAAAGAAAAGTTAGAGTTTGGAACTGGCTATACTTTGGCAACTAAAAATTTTACAGAAAGAGAAATATTCCCCACTTTTTTAGCAGGATTTAGGGTAGTTGATAACAACAAAACATTGCTAAAAATATTGTATACACCACATTATAGAAACGAAACTTTAATTAATTGGTTTGGTGTAAGTTTGGGTAGGAATTTTTAAATGAAGTTAGCCACAACCCTATAGCCACAGATTTCACAGATTACACAGAAATGAATTTTAAATGACACAGTGAAATGAAATTGTACTCACTAATCGATTTTAAGTAATTAGTAAGTATATCAACCACAAGCTAATTATGTAAGCCACAGATTTCACTGATTACACTGAAACAAATTATAAATGACACGATGTAACCTGAAATTATTTCTATAAAAAAACTAAATCTTCAAATCTTCAAATCACAAAATCTTCAAATCTCAAAATCTTTAAATCTCTAAATCACCAAATCAAAAAATCTCCAAATCACTAAATCTCCAAATCACCAAATCACTAAATCACAATGCAAAACATCAATTTGCTTTATCAATTTTATATTGAAAAGCTGCAAACTATTTATAATATTGACGAGTCGAAAGCCATTACAAACAATGTGTTTGAAGAATTATTGTTGGTTAAACCACATCAAATTAAAATTTTAAATATTGATGTGAGTGATGAGGAAGAAAATAATTTATTAACTATTTTAAATAGATTATTAAGCCATGAACCCATACAATATATTTTAGGTAAAGCTTGGTTTTATGGAAACAAATTTTTAGTAAACAAACATACTTTAATACCAAGAAATGAAACCGAAGAGTTGGTTGAATTGGTTGTAAAAACTATAAATAATGCAGATTTTAAAACTCCAAAAATACTAGATATAGGAACTGGTTCGGGCTGTATAGCCATTTCATTAAAGTTAGCAATAGAAAATAGCAATGTTTTTGCATTAGAAAACAGCCAAGAAGCATTACTTATTGCAAAGCAAAATGCAAAAGAACTAAACGCAGCCATTAATTTTATTGAAGATGATATTTTAAATATTGCCAATCCATTAACCAATCAATTATTTGATGTAATTGTTAGCAATCCGCCTTACATTTTAGAAAAAGAAATAAGTGAAATGGAAGCCAATGTTTTACAATTTGAACCACACGAAGCACTTTTTGTAAATAACAACGAACCTTTAGTATTTTACGAAGACATTGCCAATTATGCTTTGCAATATTTAAAACCCAATGGCTTTTTGTTTTTTGAAATAAACCAACAGTATGGCAACCAAACCACAGCAATGCTCCAAGATAAAGGATTTTTGGATATAAAACTGTTACAAGATATTAACGTAAATGATAGAATGATTTGTTGTAGGAAATAGCTGCTGGAAACTGGATTCTGGCAATTAGCTTCTAGCAATCCAACATTGTAACAATTCATCAATATAAAAAGGTGCTGCAACAATTCCCCCTTGCGGGCTGGCAAAGAGTGGCGAAGGGGGTTAGGGGGAAGCGTTTGTTAAAACCATCATCTACTATTGAAAAAACTTTTATTTATTTTCATACTTCTACTATTTGCTAAAGTGAGCCATACTCAAAACATTAACGACAAAATTCGTTTGTACGAATTTTTGGTTGAATGCCCCATTTATAAATGTAACATAATAGGTAAAATAATAGATACCACGCTTTTAATAGCTCCCCCAAAATCTAAATTTATGTTGGTAGATGTAAAGCAAGATTTATGTGTAATTAGGTTTACTTTTTTAAATAAAAAAAAGAATGCCAATAAGCTAAATACTATGGAAGATTACACTACTTACACTTATTATTCCATAACCAAAGCACAGTTAGATTTTAAAGCTGCCATGGTAAAAAAATCGGATATTGATTTAGTAGTAGGCACAATAATAACTCCAATAAAGTTAAGGTTTGGTCCTTTCGATTTTAGCAAGGATATTTCAGTTGGTTCCACTTTTGGAGTTAAATATACCTTAAACCAAGACAAACAAGCAGCATTAGATTTTTTAATAGGTGTAGGCGTTTCATCGGTTACAATTGATAGCTTTTCAACAAAAGGTAAAGTACAAAAGAATCAAGATCTATTGGCTTTTACACCATCGTTTGGTGTAGTTATAGAAATGGGCAATGCTCAAGTAGGTATTTTTCTTGGTTTTGACTTTATAAGCAATGCCAACGAAATAAAATATGGATGGATTTATCAAGCTAAACCTTGGTTATCGTTTGGTATTGGGTATAGTATGTTTTCGTTTAATTTAAAGAAGTAATTTTTTGTCCTCGGTTGGTATCCTCACCAATCGAATTTTATGAAGTTGGTGGGGATCCAATTCGGACAGTACAAGTTGCCAAAAACCATAATATGAAGTATTTTCCTTTTAAATAAAATCATATTTACATTGTTAACTTTAATTTTATTATTGCACTAACAATATAAAATGAACAATTTGAAGTACTTTTTCTTTTTCCTTTCCTTAGTATTTGCTATACAAACACAAGCACAAAAAAATGTAGCTAATAAATTTGTAACCAAAGAAATTAATTCAAAAGATGGTAAATATACCTATAAAACTGTTGATGGCGACCCTTTAGGAGTAAGGATTTACAAATTAAAGAATGGCTTAACTGTAATGTTAAGCGTAAATAAAAAAGAACCAAGGGTGCAAACTTTTATTGCGGTAAATGCTGGCAGTAAAAACGACCCTTCAGACAATACAGGCTTGGCGCATTACCTAGAACATATGTTGTTTAAAGGAACTAATGTGTATGGTACCAAAGATTGGGCTAAAGAAAAAGAACAATTAGATAAAATAGATGCATTGTATGAATTATACAATAAAACTACAGATGATAAAAAAAGAACCGAAATTTACCATTTAATTGATTCGGTAAGCGGAGTGGCAAGTAAATTTGCCATTGCAAATGAATACGATAAAATGTTAAATGCCATTGGAGCGCAAGGGACTAATGCATTTACCAGTTTAGAACAAACAGTGTATGTAAACGACATTGCTCAAAACCAAATAAGCAAATGGCTTACTATAGAAGCTGAAAGATTTAGAGCACCAGTTTTACGTTTATTCCATACTGAATTAGAAGCAGTTTACGAAGAAAAAAATATTGGTTTGGATAATGATGGCAGAAAAGTGTACGAAGCATTGTTGGGAAATTTATTTCCTACCCATCCTTACGGAACGCAAACAACCATTGGCACTGTGGAGCATTTAAAAAATCCATCATTGGTAAAAATTCGTAATTTTTACAACACTTATTATGTGCCAAATAATATGGCAATTATATTAAGTGGCGATTTTAATCCTGATGAAGTAATTGCAGAAATTGATGCTAAGTTTAGTTACATGCAACCTAAAACTATTCCTACTTTTGTAAGCCCAATAGAAAAACCAAGAGCAGAACCTACAGTTGTTAATGTTTATGGACCAGATGCTGAAAATTTAATGATTGGATTTAGATTACCAGGTTCAGGAACTAAAGAAGAAAAATTGTTGACCATGTGTGATATGATTTTGGCTAACTCAAAAGCGGGTTTAATTGATTTAAATTTAATAAAAAAACAAGCGGTTTTATCTGCCTCATCAACCACTTGGATAAACCACGATTACAGTATTTTCTTTTTAACAGGTTCGCCAAAAGAAGGACAAACGCTTGAAGAAGTGAAACAATTATTATTAAACCAAGTAGAAAAAGTAAAAAAAGGTGAGTTTGATGAAAGTATTTTAAAAGCAATTATTGCTAATTTTAAAATAAATAAAATAGAAGAACAAAAAAGCAATCAAGGTAGGGCTTACGCCATGTTAGATGCATTTAATTTAAACCGCGATTGGGAAAATGCAGTTGCCATGATTTTTGAAATGAATAAAATAACAAAAGCAGAAATTGTAGCATTTGCAAATAAATATTTAAATAACGATTACGTAGTAGTTTACAAAAAAATAGGAGAGGACAAAAACATTGTTAAAGTTCCAAAACCTGCTATAACACCAGTTGATTTAAATAGAGACGATGTTTCGCCTTTTGTATCAAAAATAAAAAATACTACCAACGAAAATATAAAACCTCGTTTTGTTGATTACCAAAAAGATTTAACAATAGACAGTTACCAAGGCAAAGCGCCTATTTATTATGTGCAAAATAAAGACAATGAAATATTTCAATTGTATTATGTTTTGGATATGGGCAAATTCAATGATTTAAAATTACCTGTTGCCATTAATTTATTGCAGTTTTTAGGAACTGATAAAATGAGTAGCGAAGAAATAAGCAAAGCATTTTTTAAATTGGCTTGTAATTTTAATGTATCAACCAGCAACGAGCAAGTGTATGTAACATTAACGGGATTAAACGAAAATTTTGATGCTTCGGTAAAGTTATTCGAAAATTTGTTAGCCAATGCCAAACCCGATAATGAAGCTTTGAAAAAATACATTGAACGTACTTTAAAAGCCCGTGCTGATGCTAAACTAAACAAAGGAGCAGTTAGAAGTGCATTGATGGCATACGCCATGTATGGACCTAAAAACCCAAATACTTATTTGCTAAGCGAAACTGAATTAAAGGCATTGAACGCAACCGATTTAGTTGAAAATTACATTAAAAAAATTAGCCAATACAAACACAACATATACTATTTTGGTCCAAAGCCATTGGCCGATTTTAAAAAATCGTTGGCAGTATACCACACCTTGCCTAAAACACAGTTGGCTTATCCAAAACCTATTGAATTTGTAAGAAATAGTACCGCTGAAAACAAAGTTTATTTTACAAATTACTCAATGGTGCAAGCCGAGGTTTCATGGATAAATAAGTCTACTTTTAATTACGACTCAACAAAGGTTCCGGTTATTCAATTATTTAACGAGTATTTTGGTGGTGGAATGGGTAGTTTGGTATTTCAAACCATTCGCGAAAGTAAGGCATTGGCATATTCTACTTATTCATTTTACCAAAGTCCATCTAAAAAAACCGATCCATATTACACCATTGCTTACGTGGGCACCCAAGCTGATAAAATAAACGAAGCCATTCCTGCCATGAACGAGTTGTTAAATTTGTTGCCTAACAACGAAGCCAATATTGAAAACGCAAAAGCATCGATTAAAAACAATATTGAAACCGAAAGAATAAACGATGAAGGAGTTATTTTTAATTATGTAAGTAACCAAAAATTGGGTTTACACCATGATGTAAGAAAAGATGTGTACGAACAAATAGATAACTTAAACTTTAACGATGTAAATAATTTTTACAAACTAAATTATACTGGCAAACCTTATTTTTATACCATTGTAGCCTCAAAAGAAAAAGTAAATTTAACCGATTTAGGTAAATACGGAAAAGTGATTGAAGTAAGTATTGAAGATATTTTTGGATATTAAGGTTTTGTGAATTGCAAATAAACTTGTTCAATTAACATTCAGAATTTTTCTATATTCGAATTCAATTAAAACTAATATTTATGAAAATTAAATCGCTTTTAGCAATTGCTTCTGTTTCACTTGTTTTATCGTGTGGAACAGAAAATGATAATATTACAAAAGAGGTAAATACTTTTAAAGTTTTTACCGATTCATTATTAACTGCAAATAATGAATATGTGAAAGGCATTGATACAATTTTGGAAGAAAAACCTTTATCGATGGAAGAGCCAGGTATTGTTGTAATAGATACAAGCATTGTAAAACATTCCAATATTTTCGATACTTCGCATTACATTACAAAAGCTATTCAATTAGCACTTAATAAGTATAATTTATTGGAGCAACACTTAGACTCAGCTAAGGCTAAAATGGATGCTAAAACTTTAGAATTATTTGAATCAATAAAAGGAAAAGTGGATGAAATAAAGCAACCAATAAAATAGTTTCAATTGATATTACTAAAAAATAACAACAATAATTAACACATTGTTTAAAAAATGAGGCTGAAAGTAGCTACTTCATTAATTACATTTGTGATTCATGTTTACATCAATTAACTATATTAGTTTATCAATATTAATTGCTTTATTATTAAATACCTGCATACTTTTATTTTACTATTTTTTTTATTTTTTAAAATTAGGTACTCATAAGCCTGCGGTCTCAAACAAGCAATTTAACGAACCCATTTCAGTAATAATAGCTGCCAGAAATGAGTATAAAGCTTTAGAAAGAAACCTAAAATCGGTTTTAGAACAAGATTATCCAAACTTTGAGGTAATAGTGGTAAACGACTGCAGTTGGGACGAAAGTCAAAAATTGTTAGAATATTACCAAGAAGTTTATTCTCATTTAAAAATTTGTGAAATAAAAGAGCAGGAGAAATACCCAACAGGTAAAAAATTTGCATTGACATTAGGAATAAAAGCAGCCCTAAACGAAAATTTAATATTTACCGATGCCGATTGTAAACCCGCTTCAAACCAATGGTTGAGCTTAATGGCAAGCAAATTTGATAACAATAAAGAAATAGTTTTAGGATTTTCGCCTTACACTGTTCAAAAAGGGTTCGTTAACCTTTGGAGTAGATTTGAAAGTGCTATAACTGGTATGCTATACTTTTCGGCTGCCTTAAATAAAAATGCGTTTATGGGTGTAGGTAGAAATTTAGCTTACACCAAATCGTTGTTTTTTAAACAAAAAGGTTTTGCTTGGCACCAACATATATTGAGTGGCGATGACGATTTATTTGTAAATAAATCAGCAACCTCAACCAATGTAACTGTTCAATTAAACCCCAATAGCTTTGTTTATACTGAAAGTAAACGAAACTTTAATGATTGGAGCAGACAAAAAATAAGACATAACATAACAGGTAAATATTATAAAAGCAGTGATAAAATATTTTTAGGTATTTTTTATTCGGCAAACCTGTTTTTTTACATAACTACAATAGCACTTTTAATAATAAATATAAAATTATGGCAATTAATAGTTGGCATTTTTTCATTTAAATTTATATGCCAATCTTTGGTTTATTATTTTAGTTTTAAAAAGTTAAAATCCCAAAGTTTGGTTTTATATTTATTGGTTTTTGATGTGTTGTTTGTAGTATACATGTATATTTTTGGAACTATTGGTTTCTTTACCAAACAACGTAAAATGTGGTAGTTTTTTTATAACTCAATATCAATCATTTCATTAAGTTTTTGTAACTCTAAAATAGTAGTGGCTCCATTTTCCGAACGTTGGTACATGGGCACAAATTTTTTGCCCCAAAGTATATCTTTGTTCGAATAACCTGCCCTGGTATGCACTGTTTGTGAGTAGCTTTCGTCAAATGCTTTTAAAAAAAACAATAATTGTAAATCAATTTGTTCAAAGTCGTTTAATGTTAAATTAAATAAAGGCGATTCTTCATCAATTGGATGAACAATGGTCCAACTTAAAGCCAAAGAAGTAATTGATTTTCTTTCTAAATTTAAAGGAATAAACTGAACAATAGGATTGTCGGGTGTATATAACGAAGCCATTAAGGTTACATCAAGTTCAATAAGTGGATTTTTACGAGCATTTACTAATCTAAACATCAAGGCTTTTCCTTCTTTATATGGAGCAATAATGGCATTTTCACTAGTTAGTAATTTTATATTAGGACGAGCAAATTTTCCATAAATTAAACCTGTAACCAATGCAAAACTCATTAACCCAACAAGGCTTTCGATTGAGGCAACAGCACTGGTTAAATAACCTTGAGGGTTTATTCTGCCATAGCCAACTGTTGAAAAAGTTTGACAACTAAAGAAAAAGGCCTCCATAAACTCTTCAAATTTGTTTTTTGCTATCATTCCACCTAAATGTTCCACTCCAATTCCCCAATAAATAAAGGTAAAAATAAAGTTCATGAGCAAATAAACAGCCAAAACCAAAAGGTTAAATTTAAACCAACTAAGAGCAATTAAATCGTGGTAAGTATTTAATTTATTTAAAAATGAAACTCCAGTTCGGGTTACATTGTACGAACCATCTTTATTTATTAAACGTTCCGCTTGGTTCGAAGCAGAAGCCCCAAAACCAGTATCGTTGTCGTTTTTAAACTTACCAAAAAGTTTTACCATTTTAAATTATAAGATTACAATATTAAAAAATTACAAAGATTAAAAGATTGAAATGTTATTTTATTTAAGCCAGTTGCCAGAAGCTAGGAGCCAGCTGCAAAAAACAAATTACACCGTTTTCAACCTTTTTAATATTGATAGAAAAAATCCAATAATCATAATTATTGTTCCAGCCCAAACCAAATTTATCCATGGAAAAACAATGGCTTTCATTATAATAAAATTTCCTGTATTGTCTTTTTCTGAAGTTTCAATGATTATTTTTTTAGTTTCTGGATTTACTTCTTTAAAACTAAACTTGGTTTTTATTTCTTCACTATAAGCATCAAAACTGGCTGTTTGCTTGTTTTTTATTCCGTAAAGTGGAGTAATTTTGTAGGTGTCAGTTAAAGTATGAATCGAAATTTCTGCTCCTATTAAAATTTCTGATTGGTTAATGTCTCCATTTTTTTGAACGTTTGAACTAATGCTATTTAATATGCAATATGCATTACTTAAATAAATGGTATCGCCTTTGGCAATTTCATGCTTTTTAAGGTTTATAAACTTAGCATCTTTTTTTTCTGCCGGCACTGAACTTACATACGTAAATACATCGTGGCTAATGTAATGTTTGGTGTCGGGGTTTGCAACCAAGCCAAACTTAGGGTTTATTTGTGCATTTGGGTATAAGTTAAATTCATATTCAACCTTATTCGTTTCTTTATTTAGTTTTTTATAATTTACTTGATAAAAAGTATTTACCCATTGTTGGCTATCACCAACGTAAGTAATTTCATAATCCGACATTCTTAAAGGTTTACCACCTTCTAGATACACATTTTCTACATTGTTTTTATCGTCAAATTCTGGGTTTAAAACTTTACCGCTTTCGTTAATTGATATTACTTTTTTATTTGCCGATGAAACCAAAACACCTATTAATAATATCCCAAAACCAATATGTGCTACCGATGCTCCAACTAATTTTACTTTTCCTTTAAAAATGGGTTTAAGTAAACTTGCATTGCCTACAATAGCATAAACTGCAGCAAATAATAAAGCTATAAATACATAGTTTTCTAATTTGAAAGCAAAGAATAAAATAAATGCTAACACACTTGAAATAATAAAATGAATGATAATTTTTTTAATTCCTTCAGCACCATTTTTTTTGTATTTTAAAGCATGTGCTATTCCAGTTAATGTTGCTATAATTATAGCCAAAGGCATTTGCCATTTGTTGTAATGGTTAATAACATCAGTTGGAGGTGCAAGTTTCAAATCAAACATTTTATTAAATACCGGAATTGATGTGGTTAAAATGATTTGAAAAGCCGAAATCCCCAACATTAAACTACCAATAAACATCCAAAATTCGCGGGTATAAATTTCATCGTCTTTTTTACTTGATGGAACATACTTTACTATATAATAAATATTTGAAATAAATGCTGTTGAACCTATTCCAATTAAAATCCATTTATTAATTTTAAATTTTTCGCTCAATAAAATACCAACAACCAATAGCAAAAGTGTAGCAGCATTTACCCAAAAAATAATTGGTTTTTTTTCTAAAATCAAAGGCACTAACCACACAAACATTAATACAAATAATAACAATTGACCACTCATTCCTAAATCGGTAAACGAGTGAACAGACGAATTGCCCAAAACGCCACTTCTTGTTAAAAATGTAGCATACAAAACCAATAAAAATGTTGCAATTATAAATCCAAAAGCAGCTTGTAAAGCATTGCCAGTTGCTTTATAAATAAGCATTAAGTGCATGCCAGCAATAAGTGTTAACCAAGGTACTAACGAAGCATTTTCTACTGGATCCCAAGCCCAATATCCGCCAAAACTTAAGCTTTCGTATGCCCAAAAGCCACCCATAATTATACCAGTTCCTAATACCATAACACTTACTAAAGCCCAAGGCAAAGCAGGTTTTATCCATTCAGTAAATTGTTTACGCATTAATGCAGCAATTGCAAATGCAAATGGAACAACAGTAGTAGCAAAACCAAAAAACAAAGTAGGTGGGTGTATTACCATCCAGTAATTTTGCAACAAAGGGTTCAAACCATTGCCATCTTTTATTTTACTTAAGTAATCGGGTTGCATAAAAATAGGGGCATTGCCCATGGCATTACGCAACAATTCAAAAGGTGTGCTGCCAAATTTTATTCCCCAAATTTTTATACCTAAAAGCATACTTGTTAATGCAATTTGCGATAGCATAACAACAAACATTACAGGATTGGTCCAGGTTTTAGCTGTTCCAATAATTAACCAACCAATTACCATTTGCCAAAAAATCCAAAGTAAAAAACTTCCTTCTTGTCCTTCCCAAAAACACGAAATCATAAAATGAACCGGCAAATCGCGACTGCTATGTTGCCATGCATAATGGTACTCGAAATAATGTTTGTAAATTATAAAAAACAATGCACTTATAATTGTTAGCACTGCAATAGAGTGAATGTAATAACTAACTTTTGCTGTTTTAGCCCAATGAATTTCTAGTGGTTTTTTTTCAGCAAAATAATAACTAATTGCCGATAGTATAGATGTAATAAAACTGAAAACAACTGCCATTCGGCCAATATTTCCAATCCATAAATGTTCACCTTCAAAAATAATATTGCTCATTTTAAAAATTTAGAGAGCAAATGTAAGTAAAGCTAAGGAATGCAAACGGATAAAAAAAGTATGAGTGAAGTCAAATAGTTTATATATTTATTAAAAATATATTCTCTTAAATAATTATTTTACTTGATTATCAGTGTATTTACTTGGACATTTTAATAAAATTTTGCTTGCTTCAAAATGATCATTTTCCATTTTACCAATAATTACAATTTTTTCGCTTCTTTCAAAATCGGGAGGTTCTGGTGCATGGTAAACTACTTTTTGTTCTTGACCTTTTTCATCAATTAGGTAAAAACTAAAATAATTTGCATCTTTTTTTGGGTCAAAATATTTTTCTTTTTTTCTATTTAATGAACCCACTACATGAAATTCTTTTCCGGGATTTTCAGTTGCTACCGAAAAATTTTCATAGCTACTTGCATCGGCCGATGTACTAATAATTGCTCCAATTGCTATAGCAATAAGTACTATAATTATTATACTTGATTTTTTCATATTGTTACTTTTTATCTTTATTTTCTAATTTACGTAAGCGTAAATCCATCATTACTAGGTAACTGCAAAGTAAGGTAAAAATAATAGCAATAACTGTTACAACTACATCCATTTTGCCATTTCCAAATAAATCGTTCATTTGGCTAGCGTCTAATTTAGCTTGATTAATTATAAATTTCATTTTAAATACTTAAGTTTTTAATTCTTTTGCCAATATCGGCTATCCAAAATCCAATTAAAATCCAACCTAAAACAGCGGGATAAAATATCATTCGCAATCTACTGTCCAAATCATAGCTATTAAAACCAGGATTTCCGCCATTTCCTGGATGCAACGAATCGGTTAATCGAGGTAATATAAAAACCAAAACTATATAAATGGGAAAACAAAAAATATTGAAAACAGCCGAAATTCTAGCTCGCTTTTCCTCATCATCAATACTACTTCTTAATACAAAGTACGCAGCGTATAAAAGCATAGCAACTGCAGCTGCATTTAATTTAGGATCGTTGGTCCAATAGGCACCCCAAGTATTTTTGGCCCAAATCATTCCAGTACACAAACCTGCAATGCCAAAAACCAAAGCAGTTTTTGCATAAACTTCTGCTTCTGAATCAAATTTTAGGTTTACTACATTTTTATTATTTAAAGTTTGTATTGATTTTATAAATGAAAAAAGTAAAAGAGCAATCATTGTAAACCACATTGGAACATGGAAATATAAATTGCGAATACTATTTTCTAAAATTGGCAAATTAGGAACAGCACCTAATATTCCTAAAATAATAGAGTAAAGCACTAATATAAAACCAGCTATTTTCCACCAACTAATCATAATGCGAAAGTATAAAAATGTAAGGTTAAATATTAAATTATGATAATATTTATAGTTTTTATTGACACTAATAAAATAGAAGTTTTAAACCTGTAATGAAATAAAAAAGAACTTTTTTTAAAGTTTTTTTACAATATGCTTGTATTTGAAATTAAAAATAAGATATTTGCAGCCCTTATAAAAGAAAAAAAGCGATGAGAGTTTGTGATTTAACAGGTAAAAAAGCATTGAAAGGTAATAACGTTTCGCATTCAAATACGAAAACAAAAAGACGTTTTTATCCAAATTTACAAGATAAAAAATTTTTTATTCCTGAAGAAGGTCAATGGATTAGTTTGCGTGTGAGCACAAAAGCAATCAAGACAATTTCTAAAAAAGGAATATCAAAAGTGTTGAACGATTTTGTTAAAAACGGCAAAATTTAATTAGAGGAGATTAATACAAATGGCAAAAAGAGGAAATAGAATACAAGTTATAATGGAATGTACCGAACATAAAACTTCTGGTATGCCAGGAACTAGTCGTTACATAACTACCAAAAACAAAAAAAATACAACTGAACGTTTAGAATTGAAAAAATACAACCCAATTTTGAAACGTAAAACTGTACACAAAGAAATTAAGTAATTAACCCTTAAAATACAAAGGAATATAACAAATGGCAAAAAAAGTAGTTGCAACGTTAAAAACAGGAACAGGTAAAGATTATGCAAAAATTTACCGTGCTGTTAAAAATAAAAAAGGGGCTTACTCTTTCAAAACTGAAATTATACCAAACGAAAATGTTAAAGCTGCTTTCAATAAAGCATAATTACATTTTTAATTAATATTACTAAAAGCATTCTGATTTATTCAGAATGCTTTTTGTGTTTTAAAAATATCAAATTTTATCTATTCAATTAATTATTTTAAGTTACCTCAGCAATAAATTATAATGGGAATTTTCAATTTTTTTAATAAAGAAAAAAAAGAAAAACTTGACAGTGGTTTAGAAAAAACCAAAACAAGTTTATTTGAAAAAATTAGCAAAGCTGTTGCTGGTAAATCAACAGTAGATGATGAGTTTCTTGATCTCCTCGAAGAAATTTTAGTTACTTCTGATGTAGGAATAAATACTACTTTAAAAATAATTGAAAGATTGCAAAAACGTGTTACAACTGATAAATACATTAATACCAACGAACTAAATACTTTATTAAAAGAAGAGATAGGATTGTTGTTAGATGAAAATAAAAATGAAAATTTAAGCAGTTTTGAAAATTTACCTGGCCAAAAACCATATGTAATAATGGTAGTTGGTGTTAATGGAGTTGGTAAAACTACTACTATTGGTAAATTAGCAAATCAATTTAAAAAAGCAGGAAAAGTTGTTGTTTTAGGCGCTGGCGATACATTTAGAGCTGCTGCAGTAGAGCAGTTAAAAATTTGGGGAAGCAGGAATGATGTGCATGTGGTAAGTCATGGAATGAATACCGATCCTGCTTCTGTTGCCTTTGATGCAGTAAAATATGCTAAAGATAACAATGCTGATGTTTGTATTATAGACACGGCTGGAAGGCTTCACAACAAAATTGGTTTAATGGACGAACTTTCGAAGATTAAACGGGTTATGGGAAAAGTTCAAGAAGGAACACCGCATGAAATATTATTGGTTTTAGATGCAAGCACCGGTCAAAATGCTTTTGAACAAGCCAAACAGTTTACTGCCGCTACCGAAGTAAATGCATTGGCATTAACTAAGTTAGATGGAACAGCAAAAGGAGGAGTAGTAATTGGCATTGCAGATCAATTTAAAATACCAGTAAAATATATAGGTGTTGGTGAAGGAATTGACGATTTGCAAGTATTTAATAAAAAAGAGTTCGTAGATTCTATTTTTAAATAATACTTAAAATATGCTCCCAAATGAAACTTACGACATTGTAATTGTTGGAGCAGGGCCTGCCGGTTGTACTACTGCTTTAGCTCTTAAAGACACTGGTTTAAAAGTTTTAATGCTCGAAAAAGCAATTTTTCCCAGAGATAAAGCTTGTGGTGATTCGGTAAGTTGGGTTGTTAAAAAAGTTTTAAATGAAATTAATCCTGACTTTGCAAAAGAATTAAACATACTAGAGCCCAAAACTTACATAAACAAAGCAAGACTTTACAGCCCCAAAAATGATAATATCGATGTATCGTTCAGTAAAATAGGTTATTGTATTAAACGAATTGATTTAGATAATTGGTTATTTGAAAAAGCATGTAAAAATCCATTATTAACTGTAAGACAAAATGTATCTGTTAAAAATGTTGATTACATTCATAATGGAATAAAACTTACAACTTCAGTTGGAGAAACTATTTATTCAAAACTTGTTATAGGTTGTGATGGTGCAAATTCTATCATTAACCGAAAATTAACTAATAATAAAATAGATAGAAAACACCATTCAGGTGCTGTAAGTCAATATATAAAAAATATTAAAGAACTAGATTCGAGTAAATTAGAAGTATATTTTGTTAAAAATTTTCTACCAGGTTATTTTTGGATATTTCCACTTTCGGCTACTGAGGCAAATGTAGGATTTGGAATGTTAAGTGAAACTATTTCAGCTCAAAATATTGATCTAAAAAAAAGTTTTTATCAAATAATATCTAGTTCACCAGGTGTAAAAGAAAGATTTGAAAATGCTGATTTTAATGGAGAAATAAGGGGATTTGGCTTACCACTTGGTTCAAAAAAACGAAAAATTTCGGGTAATAATTTTATGTTATGTGGCGATGCAGCTTCACTAATTGATCCATTTACTGGTGAAGGAATTGAACGCGCAATGCAAAGTGGAAAAATGGCTGCGGAAATAGCTATTAAATGCTTTAATGAAAATAATTTTTCTGATAATTTTTTAAAACAATACGATGAAATAGTTTACAATAAAGTATGGAAAACTTTTAAAGAACATTATTGGTTACAACAAATATTAGGTGGAAGAGAATGGCTAGTTAATTTATTTATTAAATTTGCAAATATTCCTTTTATAAAAAAGCAAATACCTAAAATGTTTTATTAAAATAAACCATAAAATCTGTGAATCTGTGGCAAAAAAGGCCAATTAAAACATGAAAACAAAAAACAAAAAACAAGATAAAATAAACATCATTACACTTGGTTGTAGCAAAAATATTGTGGACAGCGAAGTGTTATATAGCCAGTTAAAGGCCAATGACATGAATGTTACGCATGAGTCGGCTAAGGATGATGCGAACATAATTGTGATCAATACCTGCGGATTTATTGATAATGCAAAGCAAGAAAGTATAGACACCATTTTGCGTTATGCTGAAGCAAAACAAGCCGGACAAATTGATAAATTATATGTGACTGGTTGTTTAAGTCAGCGTTATAAACCCGATTTAGAAAAAGAAATTACCGATGTAGATGAGTATTTTGGCACATTACATTTACCACAATTACTTAAAACTTTAGGTGCAAATTACAAACACGAATTAATTGGCGAACGTTTGTTAACTACTCCAAGTCATTATGCTTATTTAAAAATTTCGGAAGGTTGCGATAGACCTTGTTCGTTTTGTGCCATTCCAATTATGAGAGGCAAACATGTTTCTAAAACTTTTGAGCAATTAGAAACGGAAGTGAAAAGTTTGGTTAAAAATGGCACCAAAGAAATTTTGATGATTGCGCAAGACAGCACTTATTATGGTTTAGACATTTATGGCGACAGAAAATTGGCTGAATTAATGCGCAGGATTTCAGATGTAGAAGGTTTAGAATGGTTGCGTTTGCACTATGCTTATCCAAGTCAGTTTCCTATGGATGCGTTGGAGGTAATGGCCGAACGTAGCAATATTTGTAAGTATATTGACATTCCCTTGCAGCATACCAGCGATAATATGCTGAAAATTATGCGCAGAGGAATTACCACCAAACGAACGCAAGAAGTGGTAGATTCAATCAGAAATAAAGTTCCTGGAATTGCAATTAGAACCACTTTAATTGCCGGACATCCGGGTGAAACAGAACAAGATTTTAAAGATTTATGCAAGTTTGTAGAGCATAATCAGTTTGATAGATTAGGAATTTTTACCTACAGCCATGAAGATGGAACACATGCCGGAACTATGATTGATGATGTGCCACAAGAAGTAAAAGAAGAACGTGCTGCCATTGTAATGGAAATTCAACAAGGTATTTCGGCTAAAATAAACCAACAAAAAATTGGTAATACTTATAAAGTACTTTTTGATAGAAAAGAAAATGGCATGTGGGTGGGTCGTACTGAATTTGATAGTCCTGAGGTAGACAATGAAGTATTGGTAGATGCTAAAAAATATTATGCTAAAATTGGCGATTTTGCCAATGTGCAAATTGAAAGTGCTGAAGATTTTGACTTATACGGTAAAATAGTTTAGTTTTTCATCGTCATTGTGATCACGCCAATGCGTGAGAAGCAATCTAAAGTTAGACTATGAAGTCATGTCGAGCGAAGTCGAGACATTTTTAATTGGTTCTCGACTTCGCTCGAACTGACTTTATGTTTTTACTTTTATAATTATAGATTTTAAAAAATAGATTGCTTCGTACCAATAGCTATCGGTACTCGAAATGACGAATAATAAAAAACATCAATGTTAACAAATATTCCAATAACAAGCACAGGACTTATACCTGCCATTACCAAAGATTATTTAGAACAAAAGGATGTTTTAAAGCCTTTTTATAAATATGCGCCAAACATTGATTCTTTCAGCGAAGCCATTAAACACAAACATTTTAGCATTGAAAACAGAAATATTTTAGTTGATGCTTTATTGGATCAATATAAAAATGCTGGAATTGATTTAAGAGATAATGATGCAACTTATTTAAACACTTTATCACTTAAAAATACAAATACTTTTACAGTAACAACCGGCCATCAATTGGCATTATTTACAGGGCCATTGTATTTTATTTATAAAATTGCTACGGTTATTAATTTAGCAAAACAACTAAAAGAAAAATACGAGCAACAAAATTTTGTACCTGTATTTTGGATGGCGAGTGAAGACCACGATTTTGAAGAAATTAGCAGCATTTATTTATTTGGAAAAGAAATAAAATGGCAAAAAGAAACCAATTCAAAACCTGTTGGACATATTGATAATGCTGGAATTGAAGCTTTAATTGAACAATTGATTCCAATTTTAGGAGAAAGAGATAAAGCTAAAAAATGGATTAAATTATTACAAGAAAGTTTTTTGACCAATAATAATTTTAGCACTGGAACACAAAAATTAGTTCATCAATTATTCAAAAATCAAGGTTTAGTAATTATTGATGCAGATAATAAAGCTTTGAAAGCACTTTTAAAACCAGTTATGTTCAATGATATTTTTGAGCAAAAAAGTTTTGAGGCCATTCAAGAAACCAATAAAGCCTTAAATCAAAACTATAAATTACAAATAAATGGGAGGGAAGTGAATTTTTTTTACTTGCATCCTGAATTCGGTCGTAGGTTAATTAAACCTGAAGGAAATTACTATAAATTAAATGATACTGAAGTAGTTTTTACTGCTGAAGAGTTAAAAACTGAATTAGAAACTTATCCGGAACGTTTTAGTCCAAATGTAGTTTTGCGCCCAGTTTACCAAGAATTGATTTTGCCTAACTTGGCTTATATTGGTGGACCAGCCGAAGTGGCTTATTGGTTGCAATTACAAAAAGTTTTTGAAGCACATCAAGTTCCGTTCCCGGTTGTAATGCAGCGCAATTCCTATTTATTATTAGGTAAATCAACCAAAGATAAAATAGAAAAAATGGGGTTAACCATTGGCAATATGTTTTTAAATGATGCTGATTTAACAGATAAATATTTACAAATACATTCTGCAACAAACTTTATGGATAATGCCAATCAAATAGATGTTTTATTACAACAAATATTTGACGAAGTGAAAAATATTGATGCACAATCAGGAAAAGAATTGTTACAATTTAAACTAGAATCAAAGAAAGTTTTGATGGCTAATTTTAAAACATATAAAAAAGTGCGTGAGCAAAAACAAGAAGACAATATTGTAAAAATGTTAAAGCTAAAAGAACGCATTTTCCCAAATGGAACATTTCAGGAACGCATAGAAAATGTAATGATGCACGATATCAATCTTTTTGAAGATTTAATAGAAAAAGTGCTTCAAAATGGGAATGCTTTCAGCAATGATTTGATTGTATTGGAGGTTTAAAGTTTTAAAGTTCTAAGTTTTTAAGTTTTTAAGTTTTTAAGTTTTTAAGTTTTTAAGTTTTTAAGTGTTTAAGTGTTTAAGTGTTTAAGTTTTGAAGTGTTTATGTATTGAAGTATTTTTTCATACTTTCTACTTCATACTTTCTACTTTACAATTTCTCTCCAGCTTCTATCCTACAATTCAATTTGTTTTCTTTTGGAGGAATTGGGCAAGTGTAATTGCTATTATACAAACAATAAGGGTGGTATGCTAAGTTAAAATCAATATCAACTAAATTGGTTTTTGGAATTTCAATATCTAAATATCTTCCACCTGCGTAAGTTTCAATTCCTGTTGTTAAATCTGTAAAACAAATAAGTAGGTAATTTTTATATTCTTCTTTTTTAATAACTGCTTCTAAAACTGTTAATTCATAGCTATTTCCATTTAAATTAAAAGTAATTTTACCATACTGTTTATAAGGTTTTGTAGCATTATGCGAATGTGGTAAATTAAAATCAGGCATAGCTGCATATTTGGTTAAAGTAGCTGTTACCTTATAATTGGCATTAACTTCAAAATATTTTAAACCTGTAAAAGTTTTTAATTTTACAGTATCAAAAGGTGTGGTTTGAGGGTTAAAAAAGGTATGGTTTGTACTGTTCCTGTGTGAAAGTATAGAGTCTAAATAGGCTTGGTCAATGCCATTGCATGCAATTAAAAAAAGAATTGAACCAGCAAGTATTTTATTTATAAATTTCATTTAATGAATTTCATACTCTTTAACCTGTTGAACTACAAATTTGTTTGCACCATTCGTTCCATTATGCACAAAAACCACAACCTTTAAATTTTTCTTATTCCAAGTTTCAGTTGGAGTTAACTCATATTCATAAGTGGTTTCAAAAACTCGTCCTGCTACAATAGTTGCCTTTAATTGCGAACCTGTAGTGGGTGTAATCATTTTTCTAAATACATGGTTATGTTCATAATTATCTAAAACCACCGAACCACTTTCTTGATAATCTATTAACTTATCTTCAATTATAGCTATACTTACAAATTGAGAATCTGTTGCATTAGTTGTATAAGTTATTTTAACATTTACCCTAATTTTATTAGCATCTGCAAAATAAACACCTTTGTTACTAAAAGTATCAATATTAACAATTGAACTTGAAATTAATTTTTCGTTTGTTTTACTAGTCCATTTTGGATCGTTTATTAAAATACTGGTTTCTCCACTAAAAATAGTTCTGTTTATTGAGCCAATAGGTAATTGACTTGTTCCGCCTAATAAAGTTAATAAATCAGCACCTTCTGCTGTTCTAAAATCATATTTACTATCATGGTCATCGCCAGGAGTTTTAAACGGACTTGTTAAAGTTGACAATAAACCTTTACCAGGATGAATAGCCATTACATAAACTCTATTTGGATTTGCAATCATCAAATTTTTTGCAACGGTTTGCGCCCTCGGGCAATTAGGACATTTTACCCCAGTAAAATCCTCAATTAACACATTGGTTGTTTGTGCAACCGGAATAGTGTTTGTAATATAAGTTGTATCAAAAACACTTCTTTCAGGAGTTAAGTTTAATCCCGGTGGAACTTCTTCCTCGCACGATGTGAAAATGAAAAGGCTTATTGTAAATAATAAAATTATCTTTTTCATAAATTAATTTCTTAAAAATTGGTTTGTAATGTAACTCTAACTCCACTAAATGCTGGCTCTACTCGGCAAACACCTCCAGTACAATTTACTCCTTCTACTTGTTTAATAAACCCAGCGGTCATTCGAGTAGTTTTGTAAGTATAGCTTCCAAATACATTCCAATAATGAACCAAATCCGAACTACTTGCTTGTGTATTTCTCACTACTCTATCTACATTTACCATATCGCCCACGCTAAATGAATAGTGAGGGGCAATATTCAATTCAACTGTTCCATTTATAAAACTTCCCAAATCTTGTTTTGTTTCTAAATACTGTGCTTCTACTCTTAACGAACGAGTAGGGGTAAGCTTATAAGTAATTTCACCAAAATATGTTTTTGCTGTTACATACTCGTATTCTTTGGTTTTTTGTTCAAATAATTGTTGGTTATAGTTAATGTATTGAAAACCCAACATGGCTTTAAATTTTTTATTGAACTTATGCGATACATCAATATAATGTTCTCTAAAATACCTAGCCGTATCTTGTTCAAAACTAAATGGATTGATTCTTTTACCATCAAAATTGTCAGATGAAGTAACAACACTTGTATTAATATTTATAGTAGTTTGGTGTTTTTTAAAGTATTTTGCTTGTGGTTTAATAGTAAATTCCATGCCTAGCGCATTTTCGCCTAATTCTTGAACTACTGCATTATAGCGGGCAAGTAATCTATATGTATTTTGACGTGTTAAGCTGGGCAAATAAGCAATCATTCCTAAGTTTAAATTTTCGAGCGGTGAGGTGCGTAACGAAAAACTTTCAATTTTTTTGTATTGCGCATTTATTCCCAAACCTTTGGTTGAATAAGATAAACTAGTATAATAAACTCGCCCATCTTTCAACTCCATTCTGTCTAAAACAGGATTAAAAATAGCTTCTTTACTTTTTTGACAATATTCGGTGTATAAACTAAATTTTTTGTAACTTAAAGTATTATAAATATTTCCTAAATACACATTATAGGTTGGTATAAAACGATTTTTTAGTTCATAGTTATTTATTGCTCCCACTACAGTGTTCATGGTGTTTTGATTTATAGTTCTGTTAACGGCACTTGCTCCTAATTGTAAATTTAAGTCTTCATTTAATTCAATTCTATGTTCAATATTCAATCCTTTAATAACTTCAGGGCGCACATCAAACCTAAATTTTTGTAAGCCAGTAAATGCTTTTATTTGTGTGTTTTCGCTTGGAGAGTAAATTAACCTTATTCCGTTTATGGCAAAGTCCAACCCTAAGTTTCTATCTTCAAAAGCCCTAAACACCATTCCTGTTCCAAATTGATCGTAAAAATAACCAACAGTAATATTAAAGTTATCAATGTCTTTACTTATACTCCAAATTCCTATTCCACTTTTTGTATATGCTTCACTTGGATTAAATAAGGGCGTATTGTTAAACACATCGTAACGCAAATTAAACTTAAACCCTTTTAATTTATAACTTAAAAACAACCAAGCATCAGCACTCGAAAGTTCACGTTTATATTGTGTTGTGTTTGTTCCAATTTTAGCATCGTTTACATAAAACTGATTGGTGTTTTGAAAATTACCTGAAAATTCGCCTTTGTCTTTATTATCGACATTTTCTTGTGCATTAATAATGTAAAAACAGGTAATAGTTAAAAATAGAGTAAGTATTATTTTTTTCATGAGTGCGCAATTTATAAATATGCTACAATAAAAAAAATTGTAAAGAAAGCAGAAAGTCATTTGTAATGCTAATTCATAGTTTTTTCTGTCTTTATATTTTAAAGAAGGTTTCCTAGGTTAACTATTTATTTAATCTATCCTAAGTGACATATTCTTAAATTGACTTTGATTCCGTTGTCAATACTCCGACTTTGCATAGTAATCACAAACGGTTTTCATAAATTCCATTATTTAAAAACTTATTCAAAACTAACTTCTCCCAAATTTACCATTACAATCCCGGCACTATCATTTATCATTTGTGGCGTAACTTTTAATAATTTGTATCTATAAAATTTGCAATTTTTGAAGAGCATTGTGGGGATTTTATTTACAAATTTTGCTTGTTTAAGCAAATTCTCCAAATTGTAAACCCCACCTGAATTGAGGATGTAAAAATGTTTGTTTATGATGGTGTTTGTTATAAACTCATTCAACGCTTCCTTATTTGCTTTTGCTGCAAAATCACTTTTGGTAGTATTTGGAAACAAATCATCAAAAGTTTGGAATTTTTTAGCTATTTCTTCTTCATTATCTATTTCTTCTATTCCATCATTTTGCATTACTTTTTCCAATTTTTTCAAATACACTTGGTAAGTATTTCCATCTTTAGGTAAATTAAAATTTGCTTTGTAACCATATTTAAGTTCTCGTTCAAAGCAAATTGGTTTGTTTGCAGCTTCGTAAAACACATTAGCTAATAAACAAATCCAAAAAGATAAAGAAATGAAAAAATACAATTCAGTTTTAAAATACAAAACCAAGTTAAGCAATATAATTAAAATGCCTAAACCAAGCCAAAGTAAAGGAGCTTTTTCAACCCAACCAATGGATTGATTTGACCATATTTCTTTGGTGTTAAAATAACACATTAAAAGCCCAATAATGAGACTTAATATTAATATGATTTTATCACGTTTTCTTTTCAAATTGGTTGTTTAGTTTTCGTTATTCGTTTTTCGTAAATATGCTTCCTAGTTTCTTTCAAAATTCAAAATTCGATATTCAACATTGGTTATTTCTTTCGAAATTCGAATTTCCTTCACTATTCTAATTCAAAAATTCCAATTATATCTGGTTCTATTTGCATCGTTTTATCGGAAAAATTAACAGTGTTTTCTGATATGATATTTTTAGCTTTAGTAAATTTATTCAATATTTCATTATACTTGTTAAAATTAATAGTTTGTGTTTTTGCATTGCGATTTATTATAACCATTACTGTTTTTTTATCGGTATATCTAAAATAAACATAAACGCCATTGTCTACTGCAAAATGAGTAGTTTTTCCTTTTGTAATTGCTTCGTTTTTTTTTCGCCAATTGGCTAATTTTTTAAGGTAATTAAATGCTTCATTTTCTTCTTCGGTTCTTCCTTCAACAGTAAACTTATTAAATTTATCTTGTGGCCAAGCACCAACAAAATCCATACGCACTTCTCCATCGCTTTTACGAGGCAATTGTGGATTTTTAACCAATATTTCAGTTCCATAATAAATGCTTGGAACTCCACGCATGGTTAGTAGTAAACCAATTCCCATTTTATACTTTTTCAAATCATTTTTCATATTAGTATAAAAACGATTCAAATCGTGGTTATCTAAAAATGTTAAGTTTAAACTAGGGTTATCGTAAAGACCATCTTGCGCTAAAGTTTGGTATATTTTAGCCAAACCTTTATCCCATTCAGGTGTATCTAGCAACGCTTCATTCATTGCCCAATGTAAATTAAAATCAATGGCACTGGTTAAGTTGCTTTGAGGTGCTTTGGCATAATTACTTTTATTTACAAAATAAGCATTGCTCAATACACCTCGCTCCCAAATTTCACCACTGCTCCAAAAGTTTGGGTAATCTTTTTTGATATAAGCCATGCATTTATTCATAAACTCCACATCGTTATAGCTGTAAGTATCAATTCTAAAACCATCAATTCCTGCAAAATTAATCCACCACAAATAGCTTTGCATTAAGTAAGTGGCAACTCTTGGGTTGTGTTCATTTACATCTGGCATTTGTGTGTCAAACCAACCATCGGTCATTAATTTTTTTTCGGATTTACTCGCATAAGGATCAAAATGAACAGGTGCACGGTAATTGGTTCGGGTAAATTCGGGCCATTGGTTTACAAAACTTTTTTCAGGCATGTTTAAAAACATCCAATGTTTATCGCCAATATGATTAGGAACTAAATCCATAATCAGTTTCATATTCCGTTTTTTAAGTTCGGTACCTAATTTTTGATAATCAGCATTGGTTCCAAATCTTGGATCAATTAAATAATGATCAGTTAATGCATAACCATGGTAACTGTATTTAGGTTGATCATTAATTAAAGCTGGATTTAACCAAAGCGAGGTTATTCCTAAATCTTTTAGGTAATCCAAGTGCTGCATTACCCCTTTTAAGTCGCCTCCATGGCGGCCATTTAAATCGTTTCTATCACATACACTTTCGCGCATTCCAACTATTACATCGTTTGCAGTATCGCCATTGGCAAACCTGTCGGGCATAGCCATGTAAATAAAATCGGCTTGAGTAATATTGTCAATATCTTTGGTTAAGTTTTCTAATTTATAGGTATAATTAAATTTTTCGATTCCTTTACTAAACTCAATTTCAAAGGTATTTCCTTTAAAATTTTGAAGAGTAATGTATGCAAATATATAATCATTATTTTCTACTTTTTCAACTCTTAAAAGTTTAACACCAATAGTATTTACTTTTACAATGCTAGCCGCAATATTTTTACCAAATAACATTAATTGTAACTCTTTATTGTTTAAATTATTCCACCAAAACGGAGGGTCAACTCTTTCAAGTGGTTTATAATTTTGAGCAGAAATTTGAATGGATGTAAAAGTTAAAATCAGAAATAATATTTTTTTCATAATGCATTTTTTGAGCGAATATGATTTTAAAATGTATAATAATTTTGATGATACTTCGTTTTATAACCAATCAATAAAACGAAATATGAAAAATATACTCATTATTATCTCCTTGGTTTTATTAAATTTTACCTTATTCAATAAAACAGCATTTAGCAAATCAATTTCTATTTCAGAAGCACTTAAAAACAAAATGATTACCATTAAGGTAAAATCAACCTCGGGACACACAGGTGAGTGCTTAAGTGTGCGTATGGTGAACTTAAAAAATACTTATATAATTGTTATAATTGAAGCGGGTCGTATGTTTATTCCAGCTGATTCAGGTGTTCAAAACCTCATAGTAGTAAAACGCCAAAACATAGAACTGTCACCAAATCAAATTAAAACAAATAAAATAACTGCTGTTTGCGCTCAAAAAGAAGATGCTGGCCCAATACAAGATTTGGAATTTACAGCAGGTAGTTTTGGAATCACTGAAGCTAAAAAATTTGCGGAGTGGCTCGATACCAAAGCTTATTATAACAATAACAATACCCAAAATGCTATGTGGACTTTTACCGACAATATGGATCCAGAGTTTACAATAAGTAGCCCGCAAGATAAAGAAATGTTGGCTTATGTGGCTGCTGCCAAAAACTTGAATTACGAAAAATTATTGAAAAAATATACAAATAAGTCAACTCCTAATTCAAGATTTAGATTCTCTTCTACATTGAACTTTACCCTAAGTTATCCGCAAGTTTTAAAAGTAGTGCTTTGCGATAAAAATAATGACATAGTGAAACAATGCATAGCAGGCGACACCTTAGCAATTGGAAACAATAGTAAACATATTGAATTTACCAACGATGATTTAGAAAATGGTAAATATTATTTAAAAATATATATTGATGGTAAAATGATTAAAAGACGAGAAATTGTTATTAAATAATGCCTTATGAAATCATTATTAATGCTGACCAAGTTCAGTATTTTCAAATTGATTAAGTAGTTCATTTGTAGTATTAAAATAATAAATACAAAAATGAACACACAAAAACATTTATCAGAATTACATGCAGAACACAAAGAATGGTTAAATAAACTTTCTTTTTATAAAGATGATTTAACTGTAATGCAATCTCGTTTAGATGAGATTGCTGCCAAAAACAGTTCGAAAGATGCTTTGGTAATGATTGAACATTTTCAAAATCAATTTAAAATTCAAAAAGAACAAATTGATATTTTAAAACATGATATTAACCAACACAGTGCAAATATTGAATCGTCAATTAGCAATAACCCTGTAGCTAGCGACCATAGAACTATGGAAGACCATACACCAGAACGCGATAGAATGGAACGTTTTGAAGAACTATTTGCTTCGCTTCGCAAAGAGTTATTAGGCTTTTTATCCAAATGGATGTAAGATAAAAATATTACAAAATGACTCAACTAACCCTTGATTAGCGCAAGCTTTTCGAGGGTTTTGTTTTATAATTGCCCAATATTATTATTTTTGGTAACTAATTTTTGATTGAGGGATTTTTGATTTTTTGATTGAGAATTAGATTAAGTAACAACAAAATACATACAATTAAATAGTTAACCCATTAACCAATTAAACAACTTAAAACTTAAACACTTTAAACTTAAACACTCAAAAAAACATGCACAAACTTAAACTCACAACTTTTTTATTGATCATTTCTTGTTCATTATTTGCCCAACCTACTTTTGTTAAAGACTCGTTAGATGCTTACATTAATCGGGAAATGGTGCGTTGGCAAGTGCCAGGTTTGGCAATAAGTATTGTTAAAGATGGAAAAATAGTAGTAAGCAAAGGTTATGGCGTAAAACAAGATGGAAAATCGGCAAAGGTTGATGAGTATTCTCTATTTCAAATTGCATCTAATAGCAAAGCATTTACTGGAACTTCCATTGCCTTATTAAATTATCAGAAACGATTATTGCTCGATGAAAAAGTAACTAAATACATGCCCGATTTTAAGTTGTTTGATGAAACTTCCACATCGTTATGTACAGTGCGCGATTTGCTTTGCCATCGCATAGGTTTACAAACTTTTCAAGGCGATTTTTTAAATTGGGGAAGTAACCTTACCCGCAAAGAAATTATTGAACACATGGCTTTAACCAAGCCTGTTCATCCTTTTAGGTACAAATATGGTTATTGCAATGCAGCCTTTATTACTGCGGGCGAGTTAATAAAAAATGTAACCGATACGAGTTGGGACGATTATATAAAATACCATTTTTTTGAACCATTGGCAATGAAACATACCAGCAGTACTTATAACGAACTAATGACTGATGAAAACGCATGTATTCCTCACACTTTGGTAAATGGCAAAATAACAAAATTACCTTATACAAATATTGATAACATGGGTCCTTCGGCAAGTATTAACAGTTGCGCCCGTGACATGGCTAATTGGTTATTATTTCAATTAGATAGTGGAAGATTTGAAGGTAAAAGAATTGTTCCATTTTCGGTATTGGCCGAAACCCGCAAATCGAATATGATTAGCAATGATGTAAACTCCAAGCTATTTAAAACAAAACATTTTAGCACTTATGGTTTGGGTTGGCAAAGTTACGATTACGAAGGCCGCAGGGTTTGGGAACACAGCGGTGGAGCCAACGGATTTGTAACCAAAACCGAATTTATTCCTGAAGAAAATTTAGGTGTGTTGGTTTATACCAATACCGATGCCAATTCGCTTTACGATGCATTGGTAAAACAAGTGTTAGAAGCTTACTTAAATGTGCCTTACCGCAATTTAAGTGAAAAATATTTTGATGGAGGTAAAGCAAGCCGCGCAGCAGAACAAGCAGTTTTAGATAGTTTAAGCAAAGTAGTTTTACTAAAAAACAAACCAACAATTGAGTTACAAAACTTTGTTGGCACTTATAAAAATAGCTTTTATGGCGATGCAGAAATTAGATTAATAAAAGGTAAAATGACTTTACATTTTAGTCATCACCCAAATAATATTGGTAAATTAGAATATTTAGAAAACGACAAATTTTTATGCACTTACAGCGATGTAACTTGCGGTGTGGAGGTGCTACCTATTAAAATAGAAAACAACCAAGTAAAAAGCATTACCATAAAAGTAGCCGATTTTATTGATTACCTCAGCTACGATTTCGAAAAAGTGAATTAGTGAGTAGTTGATAGTTTTTAGTTGTAAGCTACCAGTTTAAAAAGGTGTTGTTACCAATCCCCCTTGAGTGTTGGCAGGTGGAGTGGAGAAGGGGGTTAGGGGGATGTTTTAAAAGATTAAAAACTTTAAAAAATTATTCAGAAGCACAGCTAAAGTGTTATCCTTTCATGGCAACAAAGTTAGCTATCCAGTCATTGCGAGGCACGAAGCAATTTCACTGTTTTATTGATTTTGTTATTTTGAACAAATCAAAGTTGTGCAACTGAAATGCAGGTTTTGGGCATGCACTAGCAGGGGTTAGTGAGATAATGAGTGAAATTGAAATTATTAATCAGAATATTTTATTGACAATTCATCCTCAAATCCAAAAATGGTTAAGGCTTGTTTTATTCGGTCAAACTTACCCACATTATCAATATTAGCTTCTATAAAATATGTTTCACTAATTTGAACTGCTTGCCTTAATCTATCTGTTTCAGGCGTTTTTGTTAAACTTAATCTATCACCAATTTCTGAAGTAAAAAAAGTTTCAGGTTGTAAGTCAAATAATTGTTTGAAAACTTCAATGTAAAGTTTTGCTACTTGAGTTACTTCAAGTTTTTGATTGAAGAAAATAGCGTACTCTAACTTTTTGTGTTTTGGGTCTTCTGCGTCAAAGATGTTTATTTCGTCATTTGTTGCTTCAAGTTCAATATCAATTTCAGGTATTTCCCAAATTTTAATAAAGCGTTTAGAAATTGTATTTGCTCTTTCTTCAATTTCTGCTTTGTGCCACTTTGATTTTTCTTTCAAATCTCTGTTTAGCCAAAGTCTGCTAAAATTGTAACCTTGTTCTTTACCGTCAACATTCATTACTTTCTTGTCAAGGAAAGGTTTGTTACTCAATTTTCCATTGTTGCCCGAAAGTGTTAGATTACCAATTGTGTTAAGATAATTTTCCTTTATCAAATTGTACTCGTCAGCACCTAATTCAATTTTCCATTTGGGGTCAGGATTTTTCGGAAAAATATGTTCGATTGTAATATCTGAATTGCCTTCTATTGCAACTGGCTCGTTGTTTTGAAAATTTTCAAGACGTTCTAATAAGTAGGTTCTGTTCTTTGGTTTAATGTTATAAACGTCTTTTTCTTTTAGTGCGTTTATAGTTTCAGTATTCCTTGGGAATCGCTGAACTCCTGACCTTTGTAATAAGGACTTTTGAATTGAGAATAAGTAATTGATTGGCTCAACTTTGTCATATAAACCCATAAATATTTTATTGAGTGCATTTGTTGGTAAGCCCAAAATAAAACGTCTGAACGTAAATGATTGAACTGTTGATAACACTGAAATGAAAGTTGCTTTATCAATTATGTCGTTTGAAAAATCTTCATAAACTTTCATTAAGAATGGAAACGCAACATTTATTTCTAACCTATTTATATATTCAAGTTGAGTTCTTATTAGTTTGTCAGGTTCATTTTTAGGATTAGTTAGTTTATTGTAATACTTAACTAATGATTTCAATTCTGTTAGAACAAGCTCCAATTCGTCAATGGTTGAAGTGGGATATTTCTCCTTGAATTTTGCGTAAACATCTCCTTTGTTTGGGATCTCTTTGTTTTTTAGTGTTAGGTAATCACGAATGAATTCAGAAACTCGAGTTTTGTTTAAGGTTTCATCCTTTGCGTTTTTCTCAATTACTTCCCAGTAGCTTTTGTAAATTCTGTCTTGGTTGGTTCTTGAAAGCCCCATTAAAATATAATTTCTAATAAGGTCGGCTTGAGATAATTCAAGTCCTGTTGAATTCAGACTTTCAAAAATTCTTTGCGGATTATCTTTCTGTCTGTCAAGTGCAATATCTACGAAAATCAGTTTTGAAAGTCCACGCTGAATAATTTCAAAGTTTTCTGAAGTAATTGCTGATCTGAAGTAATCAAAGTTCTCAATAATCTTTGAGTAGCCCTTAAATTCTTCTCCGTCAGTTGAGTTAAGAATGTGTTTAAGTGCTTCTTTATTATTTTCGGTTGGTTTTAATTTTAGCTTTTCTTCTTCAGGTGCGAATTCATTTATTAAATATGTTTTCTGAATACGGTTAACCAGCATATGATTGTCAAGTTCTTTTGCAAGTCTATAAAGTGCAATATAGATTAACGTAATTGTTGTAAGTCTTTGTTGACCGTCAATTATGGTTAATTCATTTAACCCAGATGCTGTATATACGTCATCATGTACATAAACAATGCTTCCAATGAAATGAGCATTTACCCTATCATTTCGTCCTGTTTCAATTATATCATACAAAAGTTGTTTACATTGTAGAATAGTCCAATCATAGTTTCTTTGATAAACTGGTATTGCAAATGTTGTTTCATTTGTAGCCAAAAACTTATCTACTTTGGTTTCGTTAGCCTTCATTTAATTTTATTTTTACAATAATAATTTGATTGTTTGATTAAAAAAGAAAAATTCAGAAATCAAATACTTTTTTCATTTATAAAATAGTTTGTTTTCCATTTTAGTTTTGGAATTTAAATTATTTATTATCTTTAGTCATTTCATCATCATGTAATGGCATCCCTACTGTTAGGAACATCGTTACATCATCATGTAAAGGCAGCCCTACTGTAAGGAACATCAATACATCATCATGAAATGGCATCCCTAATATTAGGAACATCGATAAATTATCATGCAATGGCATCTCTACTATTAGGAATATCGTTACATCATTATGCAATGGTATCCCTACTTTTTTTATGTGTTGTTCAACCAATTTTCTTTTAAAAACTTAAAAAGTTCTTAATTTTTAATTTATCTAAAGTGGTTTACATAAAAGATGTTGTAATTTTAATTGACATTTATATTTTCGAATAAACAAAAAAATAAAAAATGATAAATAATCTGTTAGAAAATCCATTTGAAAATTCAAGAGCAGGAGATGAAGATTTCGGCTTATTGGTGCAAGGTCATATCAATTATTTAAAAGCACAAAATACCGTTGGTAATACCAATGGCACCTACACAGCCATGATTGCATTGGTAGAACCACCTTATAATTTATATAGAAAATGGTTAGGCGACCAAGAAACAACCTTAACTACCAAAAAAGGAAAAACCATAACAGTAGATAGTGTACTAAAGGAGTTTGGTGGTTTTGTAACCGATTTGTACGATGAGGTATTTAGCTGGAAACGCAAAAAACCAGTTGCTTTTAATGCCCTATTTCCAAATGGCAAAAAAGAATACAATAAAATAACAAAAACAGAGGCAGAAACCATAATGCAACGCCTTAGCGATGCTTGTGCTATGGAGGTAGATTTAAAGCAAGAATTTAAAGATAAATCGTTAAGGTTATTAACTGATTATGTAAGCGTTAGAAACGTTCAATTAGAAAAAAAAGGAAAGGTAAAAGATGGATCAACAGATGGGGAAGCGTTAAGATTAGAATTGGCTACTAGCATGTACTTGGTTTTGTTAGATTTAATTAAGTTAAATGTGAAAGACAGAGAAAAAGTAAAAAGTTTTTACGATGCACAATTTGTAAACCCTAAACCTTCTAAAAAAAGTACACCCAAAGCTCCAAAAGCATAATATTAAAAAAGAAAAATTGAACCACATAGACACTTAGAAAACATAGGCATTAAACTATGAAATCTATGTTTCTATGTGGTTTTTTATTTTAGTAATTAAGCCCTCTACAACTTCAATTTATTACTGGCAAGAACTTCTGCAATGACTTAAATATTTTTATTTCTTTCTTTGTTTTAATAAAATAAGCGGAAGTATACCAAAGAATATATGCAAAAATGTAAGTTTGAATTTTCCATATGTAAGATAACTAACATAGACGAATATAGCATTCACAATAATTGTCAATGCTATTATTTTTAAAATATTTATTTTCCCCATTTGACAAAACTATGCTTTAAAATTTGCAAAAATTTTTTAAATTCAATTTTCACAATATCGTTTAATTTAAAATTTGTTATTTATAGAATCAAACAATCTATACTATTTAGTATTATTTGTTTTTATTCCTCATTTTACAAGGTATTTTTATCCGTGCTTGGTATCCTTATCAATACACTTTTCGATTGGCGAGTAAATAAAAAAAATCAATAAATAATAAAATGTAAAGTAATGTGTGTTTCAAAAAAAGAAAAATTGAACCACATAGGCACATAGAAAACATAGCCAGTAAACTATGGAATCTATGTATCTATGTGGTTTTTTATTTTATTAATAATTATTTTAGAACACCTAAATCTTCAAAAGTTTAGTATAAAAATAGCCTTTGTTGAAAGAGTTATTTTTTTTCAAAAAATTAATATAAAAGATGTTAAGTCATTCAGAAAGAAACTCCTTTCCATGGCAACCAAGTTAGCTAATGGAATGATGGTTGCCGAATAAAGGAGATGCGCTGCATGACCTGATTTGCTTGTGGTAATTATCCTCAACAATCCACTTTTCGATTAGTTAGGGCACCAAACGAAGACAAATAACCACCGAACTTATACCCACAAAAAAAGCCACCCGAACTTCGAATGGCTTTTTAATTATAAATTGTTAAATATTATAAAGATACTTCATCGGCTAACTCAGGGTCAACCAATACACGACCACAATGTTCGCAAACAATTATTTTCTTACGCAATTTAATATCTGCTTGGCGTTGAGGCGGAATACCTGCAAAACAACCACCACAGCTTTCGCGCATAATTATTGCTACACCAATTCCGTTTTTCATGCTTTTTCTAATTCTATCGTACGATGCTACTAACCTATCGTCAGCTACTACAACTGCTTTTTCACGGTCAACATTTAATAATGCCTCTTCTTTTTCAGTATCAGCAATAATGCTTTCTAATTCGCCTTTTTTAGTTTTTAAATCTTGCTTACGGCCAATTAACTCAGTATCTAAAGCAGCAATATTTGCTTTCTTTTGCTCAGCATCAAAGTTAAAATTTTTAATTCTTTTATCAGCTGCTTGTTGCTCCAATCCTTGAATTTCAATTTCTTTATTCAACGCATCGTACTCACGGTTGTTTTTAACTCCTTCTAGCTGTTTTTCGTATTTTTTTGCAAGTGCTTTTGCATCTATTATACGTGTTTTATTTTGACTAATGCTTTCTTCAATTGTTTTTATATCGTTTGCCATATTAGTTAAACGAGTTTCCATACCAACTATATCATCTTCCAAATCAGCAACTTCGTTTGGTAATTCACCTCTTACCATTTGTAATTTACTTATTTGCGAATCGATAATTTGAAGCTTGTATAAAGCTTTTAATTTTTGTTCAATGCTTACTTCTTTAGCTACTGCCATATTTGTTTAATAATAATAATTTACTGGGTTGGTATTAATTTTACTTAAAAGGACGGCAAATGTAGGATTTTTTTTCATAATTAAATCAAACATAAGTGCTTTTGTAAATTTTTCACTTTCGTAGTGTCCTATGTCAGCAATCATAAGGCTTTTATCTGCATCAAAAAATTCATGGTATTTAAAATCAGCACTTACAAAGGCATCTGCTCCTTCATTAATTGCATTTTTTAATAAAAATTGTCCTGATCCGCCACAAATTGCAATTTTCTTTATTTTTTTATTGTAAGGAGTATATTTTATTACATTTAACTCCATTTTTTCTTTAAGTAATTTTAAAAACTCATTCGGTTCTACCGTATTTTCTAATTCTCCAATTAATCCACTTCCAATGTCTGAAAATGTATTTTCAATTGCTACTATATCATGGGCTACTTCCTCGTAAGGATGGACCTTTAATAATGCACTAATAATATTATTTTGTAAGTAAAAAGGCATCAATACCTCTAACCTTACCTCATTTTCCTGATGGCGTTTATTTATTTCGCCAATAAATGGTTTTGCATCATTATTGGCTTTAAAAGTACCAACTCCAGCTAAGCTAAATCCACATTCACTATAGTTTCCAATATGGCCGGCACCTGCATCAAACAAAGCATTTTGCACAATTTCAAAATGAGTTTGCGGTATAAAAGTAGTTAGTTTTTTTAAAACACCATTTTTAGGCAACAATACTTTGGTGTGTTTTAGCTGAAGTATTTCTGCAATTTTTCCATTTACCCCATCGCTTACATTGTCCAAATTGGTGTGCACAGCATAAATAGCTATGTCGTTTTTAATAGCTTTTATAATTACTCGTTCTACATAATTTTTACCATTTATTTTTTTCAAACCACTAAAAATAATGGGATGATGAGCAATGATTAAATTACAATTATTTGCAATGGCTTCATCCAACACTTCTTCGGTACAGTCTAAAGTAATCAAAATATTTTCAATGCTTAAATCCTTGTTTCCAGTAATTAAACCGCTGTTATCATAACTTTCTTGCAAAGCACTTGGCGCATAATTTTCAAAAATGGATATAATATCGTTTACTATCATTATTGGCAAAACTAAGATAAATTTTGAATGTTGGATGTTGAATTTTAGATTATTTACGAATAAGCAATTGGCAATAAGCAAAAATAAATTTTTCTTATCTTTCAATTTCCAAACAATTAACGAATCAACCTTATCAACGAATCAACTTTGTAATCTTTCCAACCTTGTAATTTTTCAATCATCCAATCAAAAAAACGCTGCCATACTGACACAATTTATATATATTCGCAGCCGTAATTTAGAATTTTAAACTAACGTATGAGAGGCGTAGCAGCAGATATAGCACCTGAAAGTGCAACAAGAAATTTATACATTGAAACGTATGGCTGTGCTATGAATTTGGCAGACAGCGAAGTAGTAGCTTCTATTATGGCAACTAAAGGTTTTAAAACTACCACCGATATTCAAACGGCAGATGTTGTTTTTGTAAATACCTGTTCTATTAGAGATAATGCTGAAGCCCATGTTTGGGGAAGGTTACGTGAAATTAAACACCAAAAGAAAACCAATCCGGGTATGATTGTGGGCGTTTTAGGCTGCATGGCCGAAAGGTTAAAAAATGATTTATTAGAAAAAGAACAAATTATTGACATAGTAGTAGGCCCTGATGCTTACCGCGATATTCCAAAATTAATAGAACAAGTAGAAGATGGACAAAAGGCAATGAACGTGCTTTTGAGCCGCGAGGAAACTTATGCTGAAATTGTTCCTGTCCGTTTAAGTAGCAATGGTGTTACCGCTTATATTAGCATTATGCGCGGTTGCGATAATATGTGTTCTTTCTGTGTGGTTCCTTTTACAAGAGGAAGAGAACGAAGCCGCGATGCTGAATCGATAGTAAATGAAGCACAGGAATTATACAACCAAGGTTACAAAGAGGTAACGCTTTTAGGTCAAAATGTTGATTCATATAAAGTAATAAATGAAAACGAAACTGTTATTTGCACTTTTGCCCAGCTGCTCGAAAAAGTAGCATTGATAGCCCCAGATTTAAGGGTTCGATTTACTTCATCGCACCCAAAAGATATTTCTGACGATGTACTTTACATTATAAAAAAATACGATAATGTATGTAATTATATCCATTTTCCTATGCAATCGGGAAATTCGAGGGTTTTAAAATTAATGAACAGAACTTATGATAGAGAATGGTATAAAATGCGTTTGGATAAAATTAGAGAAGTAATTCCTGATTGTGGTATTTCAACCGATATTATAACAGGTTTTTGCTCTGAAACTGAGGAAGAACACCAAGATACTTTAAGTTTATTCGATTATGGTAAATTCGATTTTGCATTTATGTATAAGTACAGCGAAAGGCCTGGAACTTTGGCAGCTCGAAGATATACCGATGATATTCCCGAAAATGTAAAAGGACGCAGATTAACTGAAATTATAGATTTACAACACCGAAATAGCATAATAAAAAATACAAGTGAAATTGGTAAAACACATATTGTTTTAATTGAAGGAACATCTAAAAAATCTGATTTAGACGCTAAAGGACGCAATGACCAAAATAAAATTGTAATTTTTCCAATTGAAAATTACAAAAAAGGTCAATATGTAAAAGTTTTAATTGAACGTGTAACCATTACTAGTTTAATTGGACGAATAGTGGAAGAAGTTAAATTCTAATAATTTTTAGCACTCAAATGGATTTTTTTAGCAATAATAGCCGACAACAGCAAGTTAGGAATGTGCTTGAAAAATACAATTTGTATTTTAGGAATTTAAGTGAAAAAGGTAAACTTAAATTTGTAAAACGAGTTTTAAGTTTTGAAAAAGAAATGGCTGTTATTGGCAAAGGTATAGCCATTACCGATGACATGCGACTGATTTTGTATTCATACATTACCCAACTAACTTTTGGATTAAAAGATTATTTTCTTTCTGGCTACGATTATATCAATGTTTATCCTGATTCGTTTTCTTTGAAAAACAAAGATGAGTTTAACGATGGCGTAACTTACAATAACAAAATCATTGGCATTTCATGGAAAAAATTTAGTGAAGGACATTTGCTAGTTGGTGATGGTGAAAATTTGTTCTTTTATCAATTGGGCAGTGCGTTGGTTCAAACAGTAAAAAACGGAGCCACTTTCGACCAACATTTTGGAAGTTATTTAGATAATTGGTTTGATGTTTTTATAAAAGAAAGCAATGGTAAAAGCCATGTTTTAAATATAATTGGAAACGATAATGAACTAGATTATGTGTTTGCTAAATTGGTGGAAATTTTCTTTGAAAAACCTTTATCTTTTCAAGAAGAAATGCCCAATACTTTTGCTCATTTGTGTTTGTTATTGAATCAAAATCCTTTGCAAATAGACCAAGATTACGACTATAAAATGGAGTTTTTTAATACTGAAAACATAATTTATAATTTGCCCCAAAAAGTAAAAAAAACATACAAATATAACAGCAGTCATTGGAGTTATTATTTACCTTTATTGTCAGGAATTTTATTGTTTATTTTCCGTTACCATATAATTGAACATGTAATAATTAATTGGACAGAAATATTCACAATCATTTTTGTTGTAAGTGTTTTTACGAGTCCTATTTTATATAAAAAAGTTCAAGAAAAATCCATTTATTTTAACTTATTGGAGTTTTGGATTATTAATTTGCTTGGCTTTGTTCCAATCGGTTTTTTATTAGTGGTAACCGCTGGATTATGGATAAACTTCAATCCTCAATTAACCATTCATGAAATAGAAAATATAGATATTAATGAAATTAAAACGAGAAGAAGAGGAATCCATATTGAGTCTTTTACTTTTTATTTTAAAGATAATTTTTTAAACGATTACCCAATGGCAAGAACAATAGATATTGACCACAATGAAATGTATCAAAATGTTCAATTGCCAGCTCAAATGAAATTAACTATCTGCAAAGGAATTGCAGGATTTGATATAATTTTAAATAAACAAATCATTACAAATGAACATACAGGATATTAAACAACGATTTGAAATAATTGGTAATTCGCCATTATTGAATTATGCTTTGCAAACCGCTACCAAAGTGGCTCCAACCGATATTACTGTTTTAATTAACGGTGAAAGTGGAGTAGGGAAAGAAGCATTTTCAAAAGTAATTCATTCGTTAAGTTCTCGCAAACATGGTCCGTTTATAGCCGTAAACTGTGGTGCAATTCCCGAAGGAACCATTGATTCGGAATTATTCGGACATGAAAAAGGTTCGTTTACCGGTGCGCTCGACACCCGCAAAGGATATTTTGAAACGGTGAGTGGTGGAACTATTTTTTTAGACGAGGTAGGGGAGTTGCCATTAGAAACTCAATCGCGCTTATTACGAATTTTAGAAAGTGGCGAATTTATAAAAGTGGGTTCCTCTAAAACTCAAAAAACCGATGTAAGGGTAATTGCTGCTACAAACCGAGATTTGTTAGATTATTCATCGCAAGGTAAGTTTAGAGAAGATTTATATTATCGTTTGTCAACAGTTCCTATTCGAGTACCGCCTTTGCGTGAGCGGAAGGAAGATATTAATTTATTATTCCGTAAATTCAGTGCCGATTTTTCTGAAAAATATAAGTCGAAGCCAGTAATGTTAGATGCTGAAGCACAAAATATTTTAGCTGCTTACAGGTGGCCAGGAAATATTCGTCAGTTAAAAAATATTGCAGAGCAGTTATCAGTTTTAGATGAAGATAAAAATGTAAATGCATTTGAATTATCGCAAGTTTTACCTCCCGAACGCCCTAGTTTACCAGCTTTAATGGTAAATGCAGCAGACGCAAACCAAATGAGTGAACGAGATATTTTTTATAAAGTTTTGTTCGAGCTTCGCAAAGACTTAAGTGATTTGAAAGGTGTTGTTTTTGAAATGATGCAAAACGGAAAAACAACAATGAGTCCTGAAGATTTTGGAATGAAGCCAAATGAAAATAGCATTTTTAACCCAGGAATGTATCAAAACAATACTAATCAAAATAATTCAATACAAAATAATTATTCAAAACCAAATAATATAATTGATATACCCGTTTTACAAAATCCAGAACCCGAAAGTTTATCAATAGAACACAAAGAAATTGAGTTAATTAAAAAAGCTTTAGATAAATATAGAGGAAGGCGCAAAAAAGCAGCAAACGAACTTGGTATTTCAGAACGAACGTTATACCGAAAAATTAAACAATACGATTTAGAAGAATAATATTTTTATATTTGGCACAATAATTTCTTTAAAAAATAAAAATCAGATAATAGATAATATTAAACATGAAAAAAATATTTTCAATTACAATACTAACAGCATTAATTGTTATAAGTTGTGGAGCTCCAAAAGGATTAACCCAAGTAAAAGGTCCTTTTGAAGGTAGTAGTTACCAAGGAAGTAGACGTTTTTTTAGAGCAACAGGGAGTGGTGAAAGTAGAGATGCAGAAACAGCTAAAAGCAAGGCATTATTGCTAGCTAAGCAACGTTTGGCATCTTTTGTACAAACACAAATTAATCAAGTAGCTGAAAACTACAGTGCCGAAAGACAGATAAGTGAAAACCTTGGTGATTTTAGTACACGTTTTCAGCAAATAACACGCGAAGTTTTAAGCCAAACTATAGTTAATATTTCAATAATTGGCGATAAAACGTATAAAAATAAAAATGGTAATTTTATTAGTTATATTGCTTTAGAAGCCAAGAAAAAAGTAGTATATGAAAAATTGAAAGAGTTATCGTTAGTTAGAAAAAATTTAACTCCTGCCGACAAAAATGCAATTTCTAATATGATAGAAAATGCCATAAATGAAGCTGAAAAGAACAATTAGAATCAACTTTTACACTTTATAATGGGAAATTAGTAATTGTGAAAAAAATTAAAAACCGCTTTCGAATTTATTTATGTGGTTTGTTTTGTGTTTTTTACCAATTAGCGTTTAGTCAAAAAAATATTCATATAAATTATCAAATTTTAGGAAATGAAAACAGTAGTTTTTTAAGCCCTTTAAGCCTGCCTTTAAAATTAAACGACAGCTTATTACTTCCTAAATTAAACATTGAAATTTTGAATTTTTGTACACAAAAATCATATATTTTAGCCAATGTTTATTTCCAATTTTTAACTCCCGATTCTGTTAATTTTATAATTAATTTAAAACAAAAGTTTAAATTAATTATTTTAAACACCATTTATAACAACGATATTTTATTAGCAGCATCAGGTTTTAAAAATAATCAATTCAGCAGCCAAGTTTTTAATCCAATATTATTCGAACAAAAAATTTCAAAAACAATAGAATGGTTTCAAAATAATGCTTATCCATTTGCTTCAATTAAATTTGATTCGGTAGTAATTGATAGCAATATCATTTCGGCAAATATTATTTTTAATAAAGGTCCGCAAATAGTTTTCGATTCAATTAAAGTTATTGGAAATGCTAAAATAAGTACAAATTTTTTAGCCAATTACACCAATATTAAAATTGGAAAATATTATAATGAAAGTATTTTAAAACGAACCGATAATAGAATTGTTGAATTGCCTTATTTATCATTAAATCAACCATCGGTTGTTTATTTTTATGGCAATAAAGCACGATTAATTTTAAATGTAAATAATAAAAATGCGAGTAGTTTTGATGGAATTATTGGCTTTGCTCCAAGTAATAGTCTTAACCAAAAATTATTAATCACAGGTGATTTAAATTTAAAATTGCAGAATATTTTAGGAAGTGGTAAATCGTTCGATTTAAATTACAGATTTTTTTTAAACAACTCCCAAGAGTTAAAAATAAAGTTCAATTATCCCTATTTGTTTAATACAAAAATTTCGCTCGATTATGGGTTGAATTTTTTATTATTCGATACCACTTTTTTTGATTTACAAAACGATTTTGGAATACAATACAGATATATTGGAACAGATTATTTTAAAGTGTTTTATTCTACTCAATCTACTTCATTAATTACTGTCGACACCAGTTTAATTCGATTAAACAAAGTTATACCAAATTTTAACGATGTAAAAAAAGATTTTTATGGAATTGGTTTTAAAAAAACTAAAATCGATTATTTTCCTAATCCTTCAAAAGGTTTTTTAGTTGAAATTGATTTAGCAATTGGCACCAAAAATATTATTAAAAATAATAGTATTAATGCACTAAAATTAATAAACGACAATGGTAATTTTTATTCAATTTACGACTCAATTAAATTAAGTTATACTCAGTTTAAGGCATCTTTAAAATTTGAAGATTATATAAAAATTACTTCAAAAATTATTTTAAAAACTGAACTAAATGGAGCTTGGTTTCAAACCGAAAATTTATATTTAAACGAACTTTTTCGAATTGGTGGATTAAAAACTCTTCGTGGGTTCAATGAACAAAGTATATTTGCAAATAAATTTGCAATTGCTAACACTGAAATTAGGTATTTATTAAATAAAAATTCGAATGTTTTTTTATTTTATAATCAAGCTTGGTATAAAAATGAAGTAAGTAAATTAAATTTGTCTGATAATCCTTTTGGTTTTGGGACAGGCTTGTTATTTGAAAGTGGACTTGGTTTGTTTACTTTAGTTTATGCAATTGGAAAACAATTTAACAACCCAATTGAATGGAACGCTGCAAAAATACATTTTGGCTATATAAATTATTTTTAATAAATGGAGTTTAAAAAGAGTTTTTTAATAATGTTTTTTATGTTGAATATAGTATGTGCATTTGCACAAAAGGATACTTCATCAGCTCCAATTAGCAATTCCACAAACTATTTTGTAAACGATACTTTAATATCACAAAGCAATTCATTTTCACTTTTAGATTCATTTAAAAACGAAAAAATATTTCAGTCTTTCTTTAACAAAACTTCTTCACTTCCCGGTTTATCAAATACTATTTTACTATCAAATCAAGCAATAGAAAGAGATTTGCCATTTTTAAAACAAATTAAACCAGCTATTGTTAATAATAATTCGTGGAAAGCATTTTATATTATTGGCATTTTAATATTTATTGCTTTAATAAGGTTATTAAATCCTCGAAACTTTGAATCTGCAACATCAATTATGTTCGATATTTTGTTTTTATCATCTATAAAAAATTTTAATGACTCAAAATTTACTTGGGTTACTTTTCATTTGTTTATAGTTTATATTCTTAGTTTTTCATTAATATTAACTCAGTTTTTTGAATACAACCAATTGTTTAACAATATTGAGTATTATAATCTAGTTTGGATTGTTTCACTAATAATTTTTATTATTTATTTGATAAAATGTATTATTTATTTCATTGTTGGTTATTTGTTGAACGATTTAAATTCATCAACTAAAATGGTAGTTAATATCATTCAAATTTCAAATTTTTTAGGATTTGTTTTAATCCTTTTTGCATTGTTTTATATTTATGTAAACACTTTACAATTAACACAAACCATATTTTTTGCTATGGTAGGAATTTTCTTTACTGCCATTCTTTATCGCATTTTTAGGTACCTCACAAACCAAATAAGTAATAGTACATTGCCTTTTTTTTACTTATTTATTTATCTTTGCGCATTAGAAATTAGTCCTTGGTTAATATTCATTAAAATTTTAAATAGCTATTTAAGTTGAAAAACACAAAAGTTAAAAGTGTACTTGTATGTCAACCAAAACCCGAAACGGAAAAATCTCCGTACTTTGATTTGGCAAAAAAACATGGATTAAAAATTGACTTCCGTCCTTTTATTGAAGTACAAGCACTAACACCCAAAGAATTTAGAGCACAAAAAATTAATATCCTCGAACACACTGCCATTATCCTAAATTCTCGTAATTCGGTTGATAATTTCTTTAGGGTTTGTACAGAGTTAAAAATAGAAATGCCTATTGAAATGAAATACTTTTGTGTAAATGAAAGTATTGCCAACTACCTTTCTAAATATATTCAAGTTAGAAAACGTAAAATTTTTGTAGGAAAAGGAACCGAAACACAATTGTTTCCATTGTTTAAAACTCACGCAAAAGATAAATTTCTATTTGCTTGTAGCGATTGGCGTAAGCAAGACATTGAAAAGTTTATGAAAAAAAGCAAAATTGCTTTTAAAGAAGCCTTTTTTTATAGAATTATCTCTTCAAATTTACAGGATTTGAGTAATGTAAATTATGATATTATATCATTTTTTAGTCCTGCCGACATTCGATCTTTGTTTGAAAATTTCCCTGAATTTAAACAAAATAATACAGTAATTGCTGCTTGGGGTGCTACCACAATTAAAGCAATAATTGACGAAAAACTTACTGCTAATATTCAAGCACCAACGCCTGAAACCCCTTCAATGGTTGCTGCTATCGATAAATTTATCATCGAAATAAACAAAGAAAAGTAGATTATAAACTTTTTTTGTATTTCAAAGCCTTGTAAACATTGAGTTTATAAGGTTTTTTTATTGCTGATTACTAGTTTAATATACATTTTTATAATTTTTTCCGTTTATTCTATACAAAATATGATTTGTTTTTGTAATTAAATACCTTATTATTGAAAACTATAATAAAACTCCTGTATATTGATGAAAATAAAATTTACTATATTAGTTTTAGTTTTTGGTTTTTTAGCTAACCATTTAAAAGCGCAACAAGATCCTCAACTAACTCAATTTATGAATAATAAATTGTTTTATAATCCTGGTTTTGTAGGTTCTACACCTGATAGAATTTGTGTTAACTTGGCTTACCGCTCTCAATGGGTTGGGTATGGAGGTGGAACTGCATTTACTCCTGAAATAAATGGAGCAAAACCTGTAGGAAGAGGAGATGAACCTACCACTCTTAACTTTGGAATACAAGGAAATATTAAAAGATTTGGAATTGGCTTAAATATATGGAGAGATAATTTAGGTTTTACAAATACTTTAAGCCCTACTTTAAGTTTATCTTATATTCAAACTTTCAATAATGGATCGAGTTTAGCTTTTGGACTGGGTGTAGGTATCATTCAAAAAGGTATTAATGGTTCTAAATTAGTTCCTTTAACTCCAGGAGATCCACTTGTTCCAACTGGTGACATTGTTGCAAATGCTGTCAATTTAGATTTTGGGATATATTATAAAATTCCTCAATTAAGTATTTTTGATGATTTTTATTTTGGTTTATCTTCACTACACTTAAATAGTCCTGTTGTTACTTTCCCCATAGGTGGAGATAGCAAACAAGACAGACACTATTATGCATATACTGGTGGTATTTATAGAATGACAAACATTGATATTAATCCAAATGTATTTTTTAAGTCGGATGGAGTTAAAACTAGCTTCGATTTTAATTGTTTAGCAACTTACAATCAAACACTGGTTGGTGGTTTATCATATAGAACACCTCAAGAGTTTTCACTTTTAGCTGGTTATAACTTACCTGTTAAAAATAATGTTATTCAATTTATGTATAGTTACGATTTGATAACAAGCGATATTGTTACATACAATCAAGGTTCACATGAAATTTCACTAAGATATTGCTTCGGAATTTCTGTTCCACCAAGACAAGTAAAACCATTTTATCCATTAAAAACCCCAAGAATGTTATAATAAAAAATAAAATTTCACGTTTAAATAATAAACATTTTACACAAAATTGTTAATAAACTTGTATTTTTAGTAATATTTGATATTTTTGCCTTTTTAGATTTTATAATTTTTGAAAGAAAAATGAAGAAAGTAAATTTAATTCTGTTAACCGTAATTGCCATTGCATTGGTCGGATGTAGTAGCGAAAATGGCGAACTTACTGGTGTATTAGGACGCAGACAGTGGTTCCATCCACAACCAATCGGTTCGGTTTATATACCTACTGGTTCAATTCATATTGGAGCAACTGAACAAGATGTTCCTATGGCAATGTTAGCACCTAACAAGCAAATTTCGGTTTCTGCCTTTTATATGGACGAAACAGAAATAACCAATAACGAATACCGCCAGTTCGTTTATGCAGTTGTTGACTCTATGATGAGATCCAAGTTAGAGTACACCAGCGAATTTGATAATGGGATAGGTACAACTTACCAAGTGTTAGATTACGAAAAACGTATTGATAAAAATATTGATATGGGTGCTGTTCAAGATATGTATTATAATGAGTCGGAAAGTTATTACCGTCAAAAACAATTAGACATACGTAAATTAGAATATAAATATACTTATATTGATTTAAAAGCTGCTGCAGCTTTAAAACGCCAAGATGCATACAAACGTTCAAGAGCAGATTTCAAAAAAGAGAAAATTGTAAAAATTTATCCTGATACTTTAGTATTCATACGCGATTTTACATATTCTTATAATGAGCCATTATCTCAAGTTTACTTTTGGCATCCAAAATACGATGATTATCCTGTAGTTGGAGTTAGTTGGCATCAAGCAAGGGCTTTTAGTTTTTGGAGAACACAACACTTAAACAGCTTTTACGATAGACATGAAGAGCCAACTACAACTGAATTCAGATTACCAACCGAATACGAATGGGAATATGCTGCTCGTGGTGGTAGAGATCAAAATTTATATCCTTGGGGTAACTATTATGTAAAAAATGCAAAAGGCTGTTCTTTAGCAAATTATAAGCCAGGTAGAGGAGAATATGTTTCCGATGGTGGTCATTATCCAATTAGAGTAAATTCTTATTTTCCAAACGATTTTGGACTGTATGACATGAGTGGAAATGTGGCAGAATGGACAAGTACAGCATACGAAACTAATACAAACTTATTTTCACACGATAATAATCCAGATTATCAATTTGAAGTTAAAGAAGATGATCCAGATATAGCTGAAACATTAAAACGTAAAGTAATTCGTGGTGGTTCGTGGAAAGATGTTGCATATTATTTACAATGTGGAACAAGAACATACGAATATCAAGATAGCTGTAATTCATACACCGGTTTTCGTTGTGTAATGAGCTATATTGGTAGATCTAACAAAGACAAAAAATAATTTAAAATTTAACAACCTCAAAAACAAATTTAAAAAGACATGGCAAACAGTTTCTTAGAAAGCAAAGGATTTAAGTCGTTCATGGGTAAAGCCTATGGTTTAGGTGCGGCAGTAGTTATAGTTGGAGCATTATTTAAAATTACGCATTGGAAAGGTGCCGATTTGATGTTAACAATTGGATTATTAACTGAAGCAGCAATTTTTACAATCTCTGCTTTTGAAAAACCACACCAAGAACCAGATTGGACTTTAGTTTATCCTGAATTATCAGGTTTAGATCCTAAAGAAACTAAAAAATTTGTTAAAGGCGGTTTAGGAGTGACTCAACAATTGGATAAAATGTTGGAAGACGCTAAAATTGGTCCAGATTTGATTAATAGTTTAGGAAATGGTTTCCGTTCATTAAACGAAAATGTAATTGGTTTAAAAGATTTATCAAGTGCAGGTTCTAAAGAATATGCTGGTCAAGTTGAAAGAATGACAAAAAATTTATCATCTTTAAACTCAGTATATGAATTAGAAATTACTGAATCAAACAATCATTTAAAATCAATCAATGAATTTGTAGGTGGTTTATCAAAAACAGTAAATACATTAAACGAAACTAATGCACAAGCTGAAACATTTAAAACTGAAATGGATAAATTATCTAAAAATTTAACATCGCTTAACAATGTTTATGGTAACATGTTATCAGCAATGAATGTTAAAGGATAATTATTCCTTTTAATTTTAAACTAAAAATATTAATTTAATCGTTTTAAAAGAAAATATAAAGTAAAATGGCAGGAGGAAATGTATCCCCAAGGCAGAAAATGATAAATATGATGTACTTAGTGCTAACAGCATTATTGGCATTAAACGTATCAGCCGAAATTTTAAGAGCTTTTCACTTAGTGGAAATGAGTATGGAAAAAGCTGGATTAAATATAGACAAAAAAAATGCTGATATACTAAAAGCAATTGATTCATATGTTTCTAATAATCCAACAGATGAAAAAGGTAAAGCCGCACAAGTTAATGCCGCTAAAGTTGATAAAACGGCTAAAGCTGCTTTGAAATATTTAGGCGACTTAAAAGCAAATTTAATTGATGGAACAGGTGCTAAAAATTCTGGTAGAAAAGAGGGCAAGGCAGATGGCGAGATTGAAGATGCCTCGAATATGGAAAAGCATGCTAATTTATTAATTGTACAAGGTAAAGGTTTAGAACTGAAAAATAATATTAATAAATGGAGAGATGAAATGTTATCAGTGCTTTCTCCTGAATTAAAAAATGTTGTTAAAAGCGATTTAAATACTGATGTTTCAAAAGGTAGTACTCAAACGTGGGAATCAGAATTGTTTGAACATTCACCTTTGGCTGCTGTATCTACTTTATTAACTAAACTAGAGAATGATGTTAAAAGTACTGAAGCACAGGTATTGGATGAATTAAAAAAAGATTTAACTAAAGTAAATATAGTAGTTGATCAATTCGAAGCCAAAGTTATTCCAAATAAGGGAACTTATATTATTGCTGGTGGCAAATACGAAGCGGATATATTTTTAGCTGCGTCAAGTTCACGCTCTACTTTCGATTTATCTGTTAACGGTTCAAGAGTAAATGTTGAAAATGGAATTGGTAAATATGAAGCTTCGGCTAGTGGTCAAGGAGAAAAAAAATACAAAGGTGTTATTACACAAACACAAATTGATGGAACCAAAAAAGAATATCCATTTGAAGGAGAATATTTTGTAACTCAGCCTTTAGCTGTGGTATCTGCTACTAAAATGAATGTAATTTACAGAGCAATACCTAATCCAATAGCCATTTCTGTTCCTGGTTTTGATGCTAGCCAAGTAATAGCTACTTCATCTTTAGGTACTTTAACCAAAACAGGTAAAAATGGGGAATATGATTTAACTGTACCTGGAAATGATGCTAGTAAAGAATTAGTTATAAATGTTTCAGTTAAATCTGACAATGCAACAAAAAAAATGGGTGAAATGAGATTTAGGGTAAAAAATATACCTAAACCTACACCTCAGTTAGGTTCAATTGAAGTAAGTGGTGGAACTGATATAGCAAAAATAAGATCAGCAGCAGCTGTATTTACAATTTTAAAAGATTTTGCTTTTGAAGGAATTAAATACGATGTAAAAAGTTTTAAAATTATTTATCAACCTAAAACCGGTCCTGCACAATATGAAGCTGTAAATGGTAGTAACTTGGTTCCTGCTAGAATGAAAGGTTTCTTACAGGCAATTAAGAAAGGTGAAAAGGTTTATGTTTTAGATATTAAAGCGCAAGGTCCTCAAGGTTTAGTACCAATTCCTACAGGGGTAATTGCTGAATGTAATTAAAATTATGAAAAAGAGAATAGTATCAATTTGTTTATTACTTTGTGTGTTTTTAAATGTAAAAGCTCAAGGTGTTTATGATGATTTTATTTATAATCGTCAGGCGGTTAAAGAACGTAAAGTTGTTGCTTGGCCTTACTTACGTGAAGCAGATGTAAATAGCTCAAAAAGAGTTATTCGCATAATTGATGTAAGAGAAAAACAAAATCAAGTAATGTCGTGGCCTAAAAATCCATTGAGTGTTATTGTTTATAATGCTGTAATTGAAGGTAAATTAGTTCCATATCGAAATGATTCATTAAGTAGTTCAATGACTATGGAAGACATTTTAAAATTTACTGTTGATACAACTATTGTGGAAAATCCAGATCCAAATGACCCTGAACAAACTGTTCAAGATACTGTTTATGGTAAATTCTATCCTATGGAAAGAATAAAAAAATTTAGAGTGGTTGAAGATTGGATTTTTGATAAAAAGTTGAGTACTTATTTTGTTCGTATAATTTCTATTGCTCCTCAATTTGTTCCTAAAATAGGTGGTGTGGAGTTAAACGAAATGGATTTATGTGTTTTAAAATACCATGCACGTGACCCAGATCCAACCAACCCAACTGCTGAAATGGACTTAAGACATTTATTTATTAATTATGAAGTTTTTAATAGACAAAATGATGCTGCAAGATTGACTTTTGATGATTGGTTCGAAGCTAGAATGTTTTCTAGTTATATTATCAAACAATCAAATGAGCAAGATATGTACATAAGAGAAAGAGCAGAATTTAAAGACAATGGTGTTGCTGCTATTCTTGAAGGTGAAAAAATGAAACAAGATTTGTTCGAAAAAGAACATGATATGTGGGAATACTAGTATTTAGTTTTCTAAAATGAGAAAAGGCTTTTACATTTTGTAGAAGCCTTTTTTATTATAAACCAATCCATTTTCTTAAGCAAAATTGACCCTTTTAGTGCAGGAATTACAGTTCTTTAATTTTCCCTAAAAAATAATTAATTTTTAATACCATTTTATTTTAAATTTAGGCCTATTTAATAGGCTTAAATCTTATTTACTATTATGCCGACACAAAATACATTGTACTATATTATTTGTAAAAGTGGTATAGTTTAGATGAATTGCTTGTTTTTAAAATAACATTTGAAATAATACAAATTGACAAAAAAAAAGCCACTCGATTATCGAATGGCTTTTTAGATTTATTGAATTTTATTTTAATTTAAAAGCAGTTTTAACTTTAGATACATAATCTAATTTTTCCCATGTAAACAATTCAACTTTTACAGTTTTTGTTTTACCATCGGGTGAAGTAAATGTTTTACTAACAGTTTCGTTCTTTCTACCCATGTGTCCATAAGCTGCAGTTTCGCTATAAATAGGATTACGTAATTTTAAACGAGTTTCAATTCCGTATGGAGTCATATCAAAAGTTTTTTCAACTATTTTAGCTATTTCTCCATCCTTCATTTTTACTTTTGATGTTCCGTAGGTATCAATAAAAATACCCATTGGTTGTGCTACACCAATTGCGTATGATACTTGAACTAAAACTTCGGTACAAACACCCGCAGCAACTAAGTTTTTTGCAATATGACGTGTAGCATATGCTGCACTTCTATCTACTTTACTTGGATCTTTACCTGAAAATGCTCCACCACCATGTGCGCCTTTACCACCATAAGTGTCAACTATAATTTTTCTTCCAGTCAATCCAGTATCTCCATGTGGTCCACCTATTACAAATTTTCCAGTTGGGTTTATGTGGTAATTTATTTTGTTATTGAATAAATGTGCGTATTTTGGATAGTTCTTTTTAACTCTAGGAATTAAAATATCAATGATGTCTTTTTTAATTTTAGCCAACATTTTAGCTTCTGTATCAAAATCATCATGTTGAGTTGAAACTACAATTGCATCAATACGAATTGGTTCGTTTTTGTCATTGTATTCTAACGTTACTTGGCTTTTAGCATCCGGACGTAAGTATTTAATAGCTTTATTTTCTCTGCGTAATGCTGCTAATTCAATTAATATAGCATGAGCTAAATCTAAAGCCAAAGGCATGTAATTATCAGTTTCGTTGGTGGCATAACCAAACATCATTCCTTGGTCGCCTGCACCTTGCTCTTCTTTTTTCTTTTTATCAACACCTTGGTTTATATCTGCCGATTGCTCGTGAATAGCTGATAAAATACCGCATGAGTTAGCTTCAAACATGTATTCTGATTTGGTGTAACCAATTTTGCGTATTACTTGACGTGCAATTTCTTGAACATCTAAATATGCTTTTGATTTTACTTCGCCAGCTAAAATTACTTGTCCAGTAGTAACTAATGTTTCACAAGCTACTTTGCTTTGTGGATCAAAAGCTAAAAAGTTATCAATTAGTGCATCTGATATTTGATCAGCTACTTTGTCTGGGTGTCCTTCTGATACGGACTCTGATGTGAAAAGATATGACATTTTTTATTTATAAATATTAAAATTATTATTAATTAATAGGTTGATTTTTAAATCAGCGCAATTTTATGCCTTTTTTTTATATATCAAAACATTTTTTTATTAGTATTTGTAAGCTATTTTTAAATTATTGTAATTAGCTTAGTTATTATTGTAAAAAGTTTTAAATAATGAAAAATTTAGAAGTCGTTGTTAGTCCTGCTTTGTTACCTTACTATAAAGTTAAAGGTAAAACTGTTGTAATTATTGATATTTTAAGGGCTACTAGTTCTATATGTGTTGCATTTAAAAATGGGGTAGAAAAGATGTTACCTGTTTTAAGTCCTGAAGAATGTATTTTGTTTAAAGAATTTGATTTTATAGTTGCTGCTGAAAAAGATGCAGTAAAAGTGGATGGTTTTGATTTAGGAAACTCACCTTTTGAATTTGACAATCCTTTGTTGGCTGGAAAAAGTATTGCTTTGGCTACCACCAATGGAACTAAAGCTGTAAAATATGCTATAGAAAATAATGCTGATAAAATTATTATTGGTTCCTTTTTAAATTTTGATGTTTTGTGCAATTATTTAGTTAACGATGAAAATGATTTGATTTTATTGTGTGCTGGCTGGAAAAACAGATACAATTTAGAAGATACTTTATTTGCTGGAGCTGTTGTAAATGAAATAGAGCAACATTATTTTTCTGATTGCGATAGTGCACTTTCAGCTAAATTATTATATGAAACTAATAAAAACAATTTAGAAGAATTGGTGAGAAAATCATCGCATGCAAATAGATTTAAACTGTTACATTTAAATACCGATGATGTTAGTTTTTGCCTTCAATTTAACAAAGCACCTGTACTTCCTATTTTAGAAGGAAATTACTTTAGAATTTAAAATAAGTTCTTTATTATTTATCTTTATTATGTAATTTTTTTTTATTTGTAATTATTAAAATAAAACGACTATTTTTTAATTTTTATAATTATATATTGCATACTTATTGAAAAAAGCACTAATAATAATATTTTTAATTTTAGCGAAATTCAGTTTTGCAACGCACATTGTTGGTGGAGCATTTGATATACAGTGGACTAGTGGAACAAATTATGTTATAACATTAAAAGTTTTAAGAGATTGCAGAAGCGGCCAAGCTGATTTTAACAGACCAGATATTAGGGTTGGGTTGTATCAAAAAAACAATAATTCGTTAATTAAATATTTTACTTTAAATTTTATTACTTCAAACAAACTACAATTTATTAGTCCCAAATGTGGTAGCAACACCATTGAATGTACCGAAGAAGGAACATATAGATCTACAGTTTCATTGTCGAACTTAAATAGTAATTTTGGGTATTATATAAGTTGGGAAAGGTGTTGTAGAAATAGTATCATAGATAATATTAATGCACCTGGAGATGCAAGTTCTGCTTTTTATGCTGAACTACCACGAAATAGTTTTAATAATTCATCGCCAAGGTATACTAACAATCCTGTTACTTTAATGTGTATTGGAATTCCATTTAGCTATAATTTTAATTTTATAGATGCAGATAACGATTCATTGGTTTACACATTAGTAGATCCATTAAATGGTAATTTAGATAGAAATGAAAATAATGGCAATCCAAACAGTCCAGTAAATTTTTCGGGTCCGTATGGACCAATAAGTTGGTTAACTGGTTTTAATGCTAACAATGCAATCCAAGGAACCCCATCTTTATATATAAATAGACTTACAGGAGAAATAAATGTTACACCAAACAGTGTTGGAACTTATGTGGCTTCAGTAAAGGTTGACGAATATAGAAATGGTGTAAAAATTGGAGAAGTTAGATTAGAATTACAGTTTAATGTTGTTGCATGTGCACCTAATCCCCCGCCAGTTATTAGTTATAGCGATACTGGAAATGCCACAATTCAAAAAACATTTTACGATGTAGAAATTCCTAACACAATTTGTTTTGATATTAATGCAAGTGATTTAAGTACTCCTGGAGACTCATTGTATATGACCATCACTTCTCCTCATTTTAAATCGAGTTATACCAGTCAACCCAACGTAGCCAAAACTAAAGCAGGTTTTAGAAGCATAAATAATAGATTTTGTTGGCAAACAACATGCGAATTATCTAAAGTTGGCTCCGTTACTTTTACCTCCGAAGTAAAAGACAATGGTTGTCCGTTTCCTAGAACATCAAAAAATGAAATTATTGTTCGTATTAAACCAATGAGGGCTATGCCCCCACCAGTTTTTAATTGTATAGGAATTTTAAACAACAGAACACAATTAAATTGGAGCGATACAAATACTTCTGTTTTATTAAAAAGTTATAGAATTTACAGAGGCATAAACGATACAGGTTATGTATTGATTACTGAAATTGGAAAACTAATTAATCAGTTTATTGATAACAATTCGCCTAACAATAAAATTATTAATTACACCTATAAAATTGCAAGTATTAATGAATGTGACTCAGAAGGGATTGCTACAAAACCTTTAGGAACAGTTTCTAGCATTCCAGTAATTTTCAAAAATGATAGCTTAAACATTAAAATATTATCGGATACCATTTCATTTGATGTTTACAAAAGCAAATGTTTTACAATAAAAGCTGGAGATGAAGGAGATTCATTGGTTATGAAAATTTCATCATCACTTTTTAGTTTAAATAATGTTGGAACTTTGCCAACAGTTAACCAATTAGTTTATGGAAAAGACAGTGTGAAGAGCGAATTTTGTTGGACACCAGCTTGTGAAGCTTACCAATTAGGTTATATTCCAATTAATATTGAAGTTCAAGATTTAAAATGCCCAATTGTAAATATTTCTAATAAAATAATTTGGATAAAATTAATTGCACAACCACCTGTAGAATCGACTGACATGCTGTGCATGACATTAAGTAACGACAACCAAACATATGTTTATTATGGCGATACTTCTAATATTGAACGTTTTAATTATTTTTTAGTATTTAGAGGAATTGATTTTAAAAATTATCAAGTTATTGATACAATTTGGAATAAAGGACCAAGGTGCTTTTTAGATAAAAATACGCCTAACAATAAAAAAATTAACTACACCTATTTTATGATAGGAGTAAATAAATGTGGTTTATGGGGGCAACCAAGCGATACAATAAGTACGTTTGAAGAAATTGAATATATTCCAAAACAACAAAATTTATTTACTGTAACTGTAGTTGAAAATCAATTTTTAAGAGTGAGTTGGCCACCAAGCACTGAAAAAGATTTTGCCAAATATTATTTATTTAAATCTGTTGATAATGGAAAAACATTTGGTGCTTTAGATACTTTTGAAAATGTAAATGATACTTTTTATAACGACTTAGATGTGGATGTAAATAAACAATCATATTGTTATCATTTAATAATGTTTGATACTTGCGATAATATAGGCCCACAAGGAAAAATCTCGTGTTCAATTTTGTTAAAAGGTAAATCGGTTTATTTGAAACATAACTTAGACTGGAACGAATATATAGGTTGGGTAAGTGGAGTAGATAATTATCAAATTGAAAGAAGGTATGTAACAAAAAAATTTGAATCGTTGGTGAGAGTAAATCAAAATACTTATGTTGATAGTAAATTTGATACTGATGAAGGAGCCTATTATTATTTTGTAAATGCAAATGAAGCCGTTCCTGATGGACAAACTTTAAAGCCAATGGCACAAAGTAAATCTAATGAAGTATTTTTATTTCAACAACCAAATGTTTACCCCCCTAATGCTTTTACTGCTAATGGTGACGGTTTAAATGACGATTTGTTAATGGCAAATTCATTTGTAAAAGACTATCATTTAGAAATATATAACCGTTGGGGTCAAAAAGTATTTGAAACGTTTAACAAAAAAGAAAATTGGAAAGCAACATTTAACAATAATCCTGTTCAAAATGACGTATACTTTTATATTGTATCTTTTTCTGGTTTTGACAATGAAAATTATACAAAAAGAGGAAATATTACAATATTGAGGTAGTAGCTTATTAATAAAATAATGTAATTCATTTTATTTAAAAGTTATATATTGCCAGCCATGATTCGCATTTTTTATAAGCCAGGCGAGAAGATACTAAAAGGCAACGATGTTAAACAATTAGATTCGCTTACAAATATATTGTGGGTTGATATGCAATCTCCTTCGAATGAAGAGGAAGAATGGGTAGAAAGCAAAACAAATATTAGTATACAAACTCCACAAGAAATTGCTGAAATAGAAAGTAGTGCTCGATATTTTGAGCATAACAATGAAATAACTGCCAATAGCAATTTTTTAAAATTAGAAAATGGGCAATACGAAAAACACCCAGTTTCATTTATTTTGAAAGAGAATGTTTTATACACTTATCGCCAAGTTGATCTTTCAACATTTGCCGATGTGGTAAGACGAATGAAAGCCAGTGGAGAAACTTTTAATTCAGGTTACGATGTGCTTATGAGTTTGCAAGAAACCCGAATTGAATTGGATGCAGATTTAATTGAAAAAGTATCGAACGAAATAACAGTTTATAGCAGAACTTTAACTACTGAACAAAATACCAATAGCGATTTTTTATTAGATATAACTGAGCTTCAAGAAAGCACTATGATGCTTAGAGAGAGTTTAATTGATAAGCAAAGGGTTTTATCAAATTTATTGAAAAGCAGTTTATTTCCTGAAGATAAAAAAGTAAGGTTAAGAATAATTTTAAAAGATATTCATTCACTAATTGAATACAGCGCATTTAACTTTGAACGGTTAGAGTTTTTACAAAACACAATCACAGGTTTAATAAATTTAGAGCAAAACAAAGTATTAAAGCGTTTTACTGTATTTTCTATTGCATTTTTACCACCAACATTAATTTCAGGTATGTTTGGAATGAATTTTAATTCAATACCAGGAGCTAACCAACCGATGGGTTTTTTTATTTGTATTTTAGGTATGGTTTTATCATCGAGCGCGGTACTATTTGGTTTTAAGAAAAAAGGTTGGATTTAAAGAAATGCGGAGTTCGGAATGACAAAAAATCGAAATTAAAAATCGGTTGTAATCTCTAATAACTTCATAATTTTTTCAATTTTCTAATTTTTTAAATCTAATATTTTTTTATATTTGCGCCACTTATCCAGAAAGACGGAGGGAATAGGCCCTATGATGTCTTGGCAAAAACTACCTTGTAGCGGAGTGCCAACACCTATCTCAATTGGAGAGAACTGATAAGTGATTGAATGCGTTAGTATACTGTTGGCGCTCAAACACACAATCAGAAAAATTTACTGGATAAGTCAATAGCTAATAGACCATAGTCCATGGCTTTTGAATTTATTAACCTATGGTCGATTGACTATGGACTATGGACATTGAAAAAAAAATGAACATATACGATATATTAAAACAAAGAATTGTGATTTTGGATGGTGCAATGGGAACCATGATTCAACGTCACAAATTGGAGGAAGCTGATTTTAGAAATGAAGCTTTAGTCAATCATCCACATCCGTTAAAGGGTAATAATGATTTACTTTCAATCACTCGTCCTGAAATTATTAAAGGCATTCACCGCCTATACTTTGAAGCGGGTGCCGACATTGTTGAAACCAATACTTTTAGTGGAACAACTATTGCGCAAGCTGATTATCATTTGGAACATTTGGTAGATGATATTAATTATTATTCTGCAAAAATTGCACGTGAAGTAGCTGATGAAATGACAGCTAAAGAACCGCAAAAGCCTAGGTTTGTTGCTGGCGCAATGGGTCCAACTAATAGAACATTATCTATCAGTCCTGATGTGAACGATCCTGGTTATAGAGCTACAACTTTTGATGAATTAGTAAAAGCTTACAAGCAACAAGCCATCAAATTAATTGAAGGTGGCGTTGATATTTTATTGATAGAAACCATATTTGATACTTTGAATGCGAAGGCCGCTTTATATGCAGTAGATGAAGTTTTTGAAGAAATTGGGAAACATTACCCAGTTATGATTTCGGGAACTATAACCGATGCTTCAGGCAGAACATTATCGGGTCAAACAACTGAAGCATTTTTAATTAGTATGCAGCATGCACCTTTGATGAGTATAGGTTTAAACTGTGCTTTAGGAGCAAGTGCATTGCGTCCGTATTTGCAAGTAATGGCAACGCATTCACCATTTTTTGTAAGTGCTTATCCAAATGCGGGATTGCCAAATGAATTTGGTCAATATGATGAAAGTCCAGCGGCAATGGCTAAACAAGTAGAAGAGTTTTGTAAAGAAGGATTGGTAAATATATTAGGTGGCTGTTGCGGAACAACTCCTGACCATATTAAGGCAATTGCTGATATGGCTTCCAATTACAGCCCTAGAGAGTTGCATTCTGTTTCGGGAATTTAACCACAGAGGACACAGAGAGATTTTCACAGAGGTCACTGAGAAATTGTATGGAAATAAATGAAATTACAAGTAAAATAATTGGAGCTTCCATTGAAGTTCACAAAGCTTTGGGTCCTGGTTTATTGGAATCAGCCTACAAAGAATGCTTGTTTTATCGTTTAACAAAATATGAAGGATTATTTGTGGAAAAAGAAAAACCTATGCCACTAATTTATGAAGAAGTAAAGCTAGATATAGGTTACAGAATTGATTTATTGGTTGAAAATAAAGTGGTAATTGAAATAAAATCTGTTGAGGCGTTGAATGATGTTCATAAGGCTCAATTATTAACTTATCAAAAATTAGGCAACTATAAAATTGGACTTTTGATAAACTTTAATGTTAAATATTTAAAAGACGGAATTGTTAGATTAGCAAATTAGATAAAGAATTATAGAATTTAACCATCAAGTTCTCCGTGTAAAAAACTCAGTTAATACCTTGGTTAAACAAAAACTCCACCGTGTTCTCTGTGAAAAAATCTCAGCGGCCTCTGTGGTTAAACAAAAAACAAAAAAATGAATAAAGATTATACATTACGCCTTTCGGGCTTAGAGCCATTAGTTATTACAAAAGAAACTAATTTTGTAAATGTGGGTGAGCGAACCAATGTAACAGGTTCAAAAATGTTCTTGCGATTAATTCGTGAAGGAAATTTTGAAGAAGCTTTAGCTGTTGCTCGTCAGCAGGTAGAAGGTGGTGCACAAATCATCGATATAAATATGGATGAGGGAATGATAGATGGCGAAGAATCAATGGTTCGTTTCTTGAATTTAATAGCATCAGAACCCGATATTTCACGCGTTCCAATCATGATTGATTCCTCTAAATGGGAAATTATAGAAGCTGGATTAAAATGCGTACAAGGAAAGTGCGTAGTAAATTCTATTTCGTTAAAAGGTGGAGAGGAAGAATTTATTCGCCAGGCTAAAATTGTAAAACGTTTTGGAGCAGCAGTTATTGTGATGCTTTTTGATGAAAAAGGACAAGCGGATAATTACGAACGCAGAATAGAAATTGCGGAACGCGCCTATACAATTTTAACTGAAAAAGTTCATTTCCCAGCAGGTGATATTATTTTTGATCCTAACATTTTTCCTGTTGCCACCGGCATGGAAGAACATAGAAAAAATGCGATTGATTTCTTTAACGGAACCAAGTGGATCAAGGAAAATTTGCCAGGTGCAAAAATTAGTGGTGGTGTTTCAAATGTTTCGTTCTCGTTCAGAGGAAATGATAAAGTACGTGAAGCCATGCATTCTGCATTTTTGTTTCATGCCATCAATCATGGAATGGATATGGGAATTGTAAACCCAAGTCAGTTGGAAGTGTATAGCGAAATTGACAAAGAATTGTTAGAACATGTTGAAGATGTGTTGTTGGATAGGAGAGATGATGCTACTGAACGTTTATTAGAATTGGCTGAACGTGTAAAAGGAAAAGGAAAAGAAAATATTGTAGATGATGAATGGCGCAAAGGAACAGTAGAAGAACGTTTGAGTCATGCTTTAATTAAGGGTATTGTTGAATTTGTAGAAGCCGATACGGAAGAGGCAAGATTGATTTATGATAAACCATTACAAGTAATTGAAGGCCCGTTAATGGCTGGAATGAACATTGTGGGTGATTTATTTGGAGCTGGAAAAATGTTTTTACCGCAGGTGGTAAAAAGCGCACGTGTAATGAAAAAAGCTGTGGCTGTTTTAATGCCTTACATGGAAGAAGAAAAGCGTAAAAATGGCAACATGACCACCAACCAAGGCCGCATATTAATGGCAACTGTAAAAGGCGATGTGCATGATATTGGAAAAAATATTGTGGGTGTGGTTTTAGCATGTAATAACTACGAAATTATAGATATTGGCGTAATGGTTCCTGCCGAAAAAATATTAGAAGTAGCCATTAGGGAAAACGTGGATGTAATTGGTTTAAGTGGATTGATTACACCAAGTTTGGACGAAATGGTGCATGTAGCTAAAGAAATGGAACGTTTAGGTTTGAAAATTCCATTGTTAATTGGAGGTGCTACAACCAGCCGAGCGCATACTGCTGTTAAAATTGACCCTGTATATAGCGGACCAGTTGTACACGTATTAGATGCAAGTAAAAGTGTGCCAGTAGCAGCAAGTTTAATTAGTCCTGACCAACGACCAGCTTCTGAAAAGAAATTCAAAGACGAATACGAACAGTTTAGAATTGACTATAAAAATCGTAAAAAAGATAAGAATTCGGTTGATTTAACAAAAGCCAGAGCCAATAAAATTCCTATAGATTTTGATAAAATAGTTGCACCTAAATTTTTAGGTACAAAAGTATTTGATAATTTTCCGTTAGAAGAATTGCGCCAACGCATTGACTGGACTCCTTTCTTTTTAACTTGGGAATTAGTAGGTCGTTATCCAGCTATTTTTGATGATGAAATAGTAGGAGTTGAATCAAAAAAATTATTCATTGATGCCAACAAAATGTTGGATAAAGTAATCAACGAAAAATTATTAACGGCCCGTGGAGTCATTGGTTTTTATGAAGCCAATGCTGTGGGTGATGATGTAATGATAAAATTCGAAAAAGAAAATTCGAAATTCGAAGGAAATGAAGTAAAATTTAATTTTTTAAGACAACAAGGGGAAAAAGCCGATGGACAACCTTATTTGTGTTTAGCTGATTTTGTGGCACCAAAAGAAAGTGGTAAGCAAGATTATTTAGGAATGTTTGCAGTAACTGCTGGTATTGGAATTGAACCATTGGTAGAAGCTTATGAAAAAGACCATGACGATTATAATAGCATTATGATAAAAGCCATTGCTGATAGATTGGCTGAAGCTTTTGCCGAAAAAATGCACGAATTGGTAAGAACAGAACATTGGGGTTTTGCGCCTAATGAGCAATTAACCGATGATGAAATAATTAGAGAAAAGTACAACAGTATTCGCCCCGCGCCAGGTTACCCAGCTTGCCCAGATCATACCGAAAAACGTAAGTTGTTTGATGTGTTACATGCAGAGGAAAATGCTGGAATAATACTAACCGAAAGTTTTGCTATGTATCCGGCTTCTTCAGTAAGTGGACTTTATTTTGCGAACGATGCAAGTAAATATTTTGCTGTAGGTAAAATTCAAAAAGACCAGGTGGAAGAATATACCAAACGTAAAAATGTAAGCATTGATTACGTTGAAAAATGGTTAGCTCCTAATTTGGGTTACGATAACTAAATTCGAAAAATTAAATTCGAAATTCGAATAACATACCGTGAGACGATTGCGGTAAGGTTAGCGTTGGCAAGGCGTCAGACGGTTATTCAAAGAAAATTCGAAGCACAAAATTCGAACAACGAACAACGAACAACGAATACCGAACGGTCAGCTATTTCAAGGAATTAATCCATTCTGCAATCTTTAATGCTTCAGCTTTTGGTACATTTGGTAAACCAACCATTGGAGTTGGATAATCAGGCCAATTGCTGGGTTTTGGTTTGTAAATAAGTTCTACTATTTGCTCGTTAGTATAGTTTCGTTTTGCAACTTCTTTGTATGCAGGTCCCACTACTTTTTCGTTTGCTTCGTGGCAACTTAAACATGTATTTTTTTCGAGCAATAGGTTAATATCATCGGGTACAACTATAGATGCACTAATATTGTTCGCTGATGTTTCATTGCTACTTGACGGTTCGGTAATAGTTGATTCTGTTGTTGAACTATTGTTTGAGTTATTTTTAACTTCATCGTTGCCTGATGAGCATGAAACCAAAAAAATAAAACCTACTGTTACTGTTAAAATTACTTTTTTCATATACTTAAAATTTACTTTTCAAATTTATTTTATAACTGTTAATTAAATTATGATATTTTGTAATTAAAAATATAACATCATTCAATTTTTGCCAATTTATTCTTTGTTTTAATACAATGTTTATAGCTAAAATGCCGATTGAAAAACTTTTTAGGACAATACATAAGGTGATATTGAACTAATACAGATTTACTTTCGGTATTAGTTTACTTTTTCCCAAATTTTAGTTTCATGATTGTATTGTTTAATAACCCGAGCAGGATTACCAACTGCAACAGAATAAGGAGGAATATTTTTAGTTACAACTGCTCCAGCAGCTATTATACTGTGTTTGCCAATTGTTACACCCGCAGTTACTACTGCGTTTGCTCCTATCCAACATTCAGCTTCAATATTTATAGCTGAAGTACTTGTTGGTTGACCACTTATAGGTAAACTGATGTCCTCATAACCATGATTTAGACCACTAATAACTATATTTTGAGCAGTAATTACATAATTGCCAATATTTACAGGGCCAATAATTACATTGCTAATTCCAATTCGAACCCCATTGCCAATTATTACAGCACCTACACCATTGTTAATTGTTGTATAATCTTCGATAGAACAATTATCGCCAATTTCAAAAACATTAAAAGGCAAAACATCCATACGGGTTTTTCTTCTAATTTTTGTTCCTTTACCTCGTTTATGTATTAAAGGATTTACAAACCACTTAACCCAATGTCTTGGCCTTGCTTGACCTTTGGGTATCAAAGCCCGATGAACAAGTTTTTTTAATTTTGGATTTTTTTGAATAAAATTATCAATAGATTTCATGTAATTCATTTAATTTTTGTAACTAATTGAATGGCTTTATAAATTTCGGAAACACTATTTTGCCATGTATGCGATCGGGCAAAATTGATTCTTTCACTTTCTTTTTCTTTGCTGTTTTCTTTCAATGCAATTTCAATAAATTTTACATAATCTTCCTTGCTTTTTGCTAAGTAAGCAAAATCTTTAAATATTTCCATGGCTTTTGTTTCAGTTGCAATAGTAGGTTTTCCCATAGACAAATATTCATCAATTTTTCGTGGATAATTGCCAATAGTAACATCATTTAATATTTGAGGATTTATAGCCACATCAAAACGTGCTAAATACATTGGTAATTCTTTAGTTTCCTTTAAGCCTAAAAAATGCACATTGGGCTTATTATGTAATTTTGATTTTTTAAAAGCTTCATCTTGCGGACCAATTAAAACAATGCTATATTCAGGTTTAGTTTCTGCTATAAATTCAATCAATTCAATATCTAATCTTTGTTTATAAATAGCTCCAATGTATCCAATAATAGGTCCTTTTATATTTAAAATATCATTTGGTATATTATTTATTTTATCTAAATCAAATTCAACTGTTTCGCAACCTTGCCCTACATAAAAACTTAGTTCATTATATTGTTTTGCAATATTGGCTAAGTAAGTTGAATTAGCAGTTACAATATTGCTTTTTTTCATTAATTGAGGTTCTAAAATATGCCCATGTTTATGCCAATAACCAACACTCATCATATTATCTCTTGTATAATAAACACTAGTTTCGGGCTTTAATAATTCGGGCAAATGAAAACTTCGAAACATATCGCTATCATTAAAAAGTATATAGTCTTTGAAATCTAATATTTTTATTGCTTTATTTATTTCGTTTGCAAAACGATTATTGTTTATTTTATTAAATATTTTAAATAAAAAAGTAAAAGGAATCCAATTAATACTTTCTAAAATACAGGTTGGATAAAGTTGCCAAGTACTATTATCTATTTGTAATAAACTGTTTTTTTTATTTTTTATTATATCAATTCTTTTTGCTATTAAATGATTGTTTGATTTTCGTTTAATACTTATTCTATCTAGTGGATAATTAATATATAAAACCCTATTATGTTTGGCAAACTCTATAGCAATGTTCTTACAATTGCTCCCAATTTCTCCATCCCAAGGTTGTAAACCAACTACTATTATATCTCTGTCTTTTACTATTGGCATAAGGTCAATGTAATATTTTTTATTATTTTACTACAAATAAAAATAAAATATTGTTTATATCATGTTTTAATAAAATAGACATAGCGACATTTAATGTAAATAACTGTAAACATTTTGTAACATTCTATAGTCTTAATTTGAACCAAGTAAATGTATAAAAAATATTAGCTCACTAAATCGTATGAGAAAGTTATTTAAAATTTTTGGTTTAATTCTTTTTATGGTAATTCAATTTAATGTCAAAGGTCAAAATCCTGCCGACAGTATTATTGATCCTAAACTGAATATTGAAGAATATCTACCACCATTAGATTCGTTATATTTAATTGGATTGCGAAATAATCCATTACAAAGGTTAGAGCAAGCACAAGCCAATTCATTTTATTGGAATATGCATTATGTAAAAAGGCTTTGGACTCAAGGTTTAGGTGTATTTTTTAATTACACCTTAAGTGATATTCCATTGTTTGCTATACCAGTTTCTAATCCGGGAGGAAATGTAACACAATACAACACACAAGTTGCAGGGTTTAGAGCAGGTATTGATATTAGGCTAACAGCTTTTGATTACTTAGGTTATAAAGGAAGAGTCGGTCAAGCTAGAGAAGCATGGATGGTAGCCAAGCATAAAAAAGATGTTGAAGCATTTAATTATAAAAAAGATATAGCAGATTATTATACAAACATGATAGGAGCACAAAGAATATTTACTGTAAGAAATGAAGATTTATTTGTGCAGCAAGTGGCATGTGCTGTTGCCGAAAAAGAGTATAAAGAGGGAATTATTAAAATTGGTGAATATGCTCGTCAGAAAAACGTTTATGCCATTGCAATAGCAGCTCAAGAAGATGCAAGAAGAATTTACACTAACTATTATGAAAGATTACAAGTAATACTTGGAGTTAAGTTGTATACATTGAAACGTTAAGGATTATAATTAGGTAAATAATTAAAAGTTAAACAAAATTAAAAATTAAAGAATATGAATTTTTCACAGTTTACAAGAATATTAAGGAAAAAGCTAAAATGGCTTATTTTGTTTCCTTCAATTATTGCAGTATTAGTTTATTTTTTAACTGCAAAAATGCCTAAGGAATACGTTTCTGGAACGAGTGTATATACTGGTATCGCATCAGGCTTTAATTTAGCAAATACTGGCGAAGGTGCAATTTCGACATTTGATTATTTTGCTATTAATAATGCATTCGACAATTTAATGGTAACTATTCATTCTCGTCAAACTTTGGAGGAGGTATCTATTAAATTATTAGCAAAACATTTAATGTTACAAGAGCCAGAAATTTCAGTACTTAGTCAGGAAGGTTTTGATGTATTGGCAAAACAAATTCCACATGATGAAAGAAGTACTTTAATTGGAAAAAATGAAGCAGAAACAGTTGATAAAATATTTAAAGAATTGCGTTCGGGTAGTAATAATATTATAGAACAATTAGTAAATAAAACGACTGGTTTTTATAGTATACAAGTTATAAATTCAAACTTAACAGTAGAAAGAAAACAAGCTTCAGATTTCGTTGATCTTAGTTACAAAGCAAGCGACCCAGGTGTTGCTGTATGGACTGTTAGATTTTTATCAGAAACATTTATAACTCGTTTTAAAAACTTAAAAGGTTCAGAAACCATAAATGTAGTAAAATGGTTTGAAGCACGTTTAAAAGAAGCTGCTGCCGATTTGAATTATTCGGAAGACAAATTGAAAGATTTTGGAGTGAGAAATAAAATTATTAACTACCTAGAGCAAACTAAATTTTTAGCTGAAGAAAAAGAAAGCAATGAAACTAATTACTACAAAGAATTATCGAATTTTGAAGCTAGTAAAAAAGCTGTTGCTCGTTTAGAAGATAAATTAGAAAGCAGAGAAATTTTATTAAAAACAAATGCTGAACTAAACAGATTGAGAAAAGAATTAGGTGTGGTAAATGAGCAGTTAGAAAAAGCTAAAATATTTGGTAATCCTTCTAATACCATAGTTCCTATTATTAACAAAGCTGAGTCATTAAAAAAAGAAATTCAATTATACGTATTAGAACATTTCAGTTTAAATAATACTATTGAATCGGTACCTCAAGATAATTTATTAAACAAATGGTTAAGCGAAACTTTAGTAACTGATGAATCGGAAGCTAGGTTAAAAGTTCATGTTGACAGAAGAAAAGAATTTGATCGTCAGTATGTAGAATTTTCTCCACTTGGCATGCAAATGAATAGATTAGAAAGAGAAATTGATGTAGCAGAAAGACAATATTTAGAAATATTACATGGCTTGCATTTGGCTAAATTACGCCAACAGAATATAGAAATGAGTAATAGCTTGCAAATAATGGATTCGGCTTCGTTCCCAACAAATCCTTTACCTAGTAGAAGGGTGTTATTAATTGTAATTGCATTTTTAGCAGCATTCTTTTTATTGCTAACTTATTATGTTACTCGCGAAATTTTAGATTCATCAATAAAAGATACTGCAAGAGCAGAAGAACTTACAGGATTAAAATTATTTAGTGCATTGCCTTTAACAAGTTCAACTGATTTAACTACTGCACGATTAGAAAATACTTTGTTAGATTATGCTGTTTCAAATTTAAAAATTGAATTAGAAAATCATCCTGATGGTATAAATAATTACCTAATTACAATTATAAGTAATAGAGAGCAAGAAGGAAAAACATATGCTGGAACAAATCTTGCTGAAAAATTATATAGTTTAGAATATTCAGTTTTATTTATATCGAACGATGAAAGAATGGACGATGTAGAAACTGAAGACAAACGTTACAGAGCAATAAGATACGATGTTACTAGTAAATTATTCAGTGCAAAGAATGAGCAAAGTTTATTACCTGAGTTTTCAAGAGTAAATAAAGATGCATATAACTTTATAATACTTGAAGTGCCTGCAATGAGTGTAAATGCTATACCAAATCAACTAATTAAAAATTCTAAGTTTTCATTATTAATGTTAGATAGCAGAAGATCGTGGGTGAGTTCAGATAATTACATGTTGAACTTATACCAAAAAGCTACTAACAATACTAACAAAATAATGCTTTGGTTAAACTTTGTTAACCCCGAAAATTTAACAAATTTAGTTGGTGAAGCTCCATCCAAATCATCGGGAAATTTAAAAAGTGCTTTGGTAAAAGCATAAAAATGCTTAATAAGAACAAAATATTAAATGAAAGGAATTATAAGTTTACTTAAAGGTAAAAGCTTTATATCGTTACTTGGTAACGGTATAAGTGCTTTACTTGGATTGCTTTCGTTTGCTATTTTAGCCAGATATACTTCAAAACAAGATTTTGGTATTTGGATAATTTTTTTAACTACTTATGGAATTTTTGATACATTAAGAACAGGAATGATTCTTAATGCGTTTATTAAAAATTATACCCAATCAAATGGTATTGACGAAGAACAGAATGTAATTGGTTCATCTTGGTATTTATCATTAATAGTAAATGCTTTGTATTTTTTAATTATTAGTATTATTTATTTAATATTTAATATTTTTAGCATACTTCCTCAATACCACTTTTTCTTTTTATGGTATTTTTTAATTAGTATTTTTTCGTTACCACTTAATTTTTCTACATGGTATTTAAATGCTAAACTTCAAATTTTAGAAATGAGTTTAGTTCGAATTTTTAGTCAGTTTTTATTTGTAATTTTTATTTTATTTTTCTTTGAATTTACCATATTCGATAAACTTACTATAGTTCTATTTTGTTATACTTTATCTCAATTGTTAACTAGTATTTTTTGTTTTTTTAAGGGATGGACAGGCTTAAGATATTTTGGAAAAAGAACAAAACAAGGTTTAAATAGCCTTTTTAATTTCGGAAAATTTAGCATGGGAACTTTGCTTTTTTCCAACTTAATAAAAGGTTCTGATTCATTTATTATTTCTAAGTTTTTAGGGACTATTGCAGTTGCTACATACAGTGTTCCTTTGCGAATAGTCGATTTTTTTGAAATTATTGTAAGAAGTTTTGCTATAACCAATATGCCACTTATGTCTGCGCTTCATGCAAAAAATGATATTCAATTATTAAGAAAAGAATTTGAAAGGAAAACTGGTTTTTTATTCTTTCTATTATTACCTGCTTCAATATTTTGTATAGTTTTTGCCAAGCAAATAGTAGTTTTATTGGCAGGTGCCCAATACAAAGATTCGTACTATTTACTTCAACTGTTTGCAATATATACTGCTTTTACACCTTTAGATAAACTAAGTGGAGTGATGTTAGACATTATAAACAAGCCACAATCAAATTTTATAAAAGTTATTTTAATGCTAACAGTAAATGTTGTTGGCGATATTTTTTCTTTATACTATTTCGGAACGCTAGAGTCGGTTGCTATAGTTAGTACATTAACTTTTTTAACGGGAGTTTTTTACGGTATGTATATTCTTAATAAAAGTATTGAAGTTAATTTCTTAAATATATTCAATTTAGGATTTGGCGAATTTGTTTTAAAGTTTAAAACCATCACTCAAAATAAAATTTAATCATGAGACCACAAACTAGTTCAATTAATCCAAATATTAGAACCTTAAGTATAGGTTTTGTATTGCTGTTAGTTGGTATTTTAATGGCTACTTTAATAGCAACAGGTGATCCTGTAATTTCAACAATTGTAGTAAGTGTTCCTTTAATTTTAGGCTTATCTGTTTTAATTTTTAATAATCCTTATTATGGAATAATTGCATATTTAAACTATAGTTTTTTTGCAAATGGTTTAACACGTTACATACCAGCAATTCCTTTAGGTTTAGGTGTCGATTTTATTTTATTATTAACTATTTTTTCGTTGTTTATAAATATAAAATGGAAAGATACTGCAAAACTAAAACAAGGTATTTTTTATTTAACTGTACTTTGGACTGTATATACCATTTTTTTAATTGTAAATCCAGAATTAGGAACAGTTAAATCATTGTTTTATGCTATAAGGGGAGTTTCATTATATTCAGTTCAAGTAATTCCATTGGTATTTTTATACATGGATTCAAAAAAAGAATTCAATAATTTTTTAAAATTAATTATTAGTTGGTCTATTATTAGTACGGTTTGGGGTTTAAAACAAATAATTATTGGAACTGATGCTTTTGAACAACGTTGGCTTGATGATGGAGGAAATATTACTCACGTTTTAAATGGTCAGTTACGTGCATTCTCATTTTATTCAGATGCTGGTCAGTTTGGAGCTACTATGGCTTTTGTTTCATTTTTAACATTTATTTTAGGTTTTGGTCCATATAAGCGTAAAGTACGTTTTACTTATTTAGCAATTGCTTTTTTTACTTTTATAGGATTTTCAATTTCTGGTTCAAGAGGGCCAGTGTTTATTCTCATTTTTGGATTCTTATTTTATTTAATTTTAATTAAGCAATTTAAAACGTTAATTATAGGGCTAGTTATTGGTATAATTGCCTTTTCTTTTTTAAGGTTTACCAATATTGGAAGTGGAAATTATCAGGTTTTTAGGATAAGAACTGCACTTGATCCAAAAGAAGCTTCGTTAATGGTTCGTTTACAAAATCAGCAAGTAATTAGCAAATATTTAGAAAACAAACCTTTTGGAGCAGGTATTGGTAGTACTGACGTTTTTGGTATTCGTTTTTATCCAGGTTCTATACTGGCAACATTACCTACAGATAGTTGGTTTGTATCAATATGGGCTCAAAGTGGTATTGTTGGATTAGTAATACATTTATTAGGATTAGCCTATGTTTTGGTGGCTGGTTTTGAAAAAATATATCGATTGAAAAGTAAAGACCTACGTGTAAAAATGATTGCCTTATATGGAGGATTTTTAGGAATTATTATTGCAAGTTTGGCAAATCCTATTTTTGGTCAGGCTCCAATGGGAGCTATTATGTATATATGTATGGTTTATTTAACCATAGCCGATAAATTAGATTTAGAATTTGTAGCAGATGAGAAAAAGGAAATTGAAGACAACAACTTAAAAATTGCTGCCTAATTTATGTTAAACGAACCTTTAATATCAATAATTACTGTTAATTTTAATGGTTTAGAAATTACTGCACAATTTCTATTATCATTAACTAAATGTACCTATAAAAATATTGAAGTTTTTGTCATTGATAATGCATCGGCTGAAAATCCAGATGAATTAAAAGTAAAATTCCCTTTTATAAATTTAATAAAAAGTAAAGATAATATAGGTTTTGCTGCAGGCAATAATTTAGCAATTAAAGTAGCTAAAGGGGATTATTTTTTTTTATTAAATAATGATACAGAAGTTAAACCTGATTTTTTAGAACCATTGGTAGAGCTTATGGAAGGCAATAAAAAAATTGGTATTGTATCATCCAAACTTTTATATTATAGTAAACCAAATACTATTCAGTATGCGGGGCATAATGGAATAAATTTTTACACAGGCAGAGGATTTGGTATTGGGTATATGGAACCTGATTCTGATAAATACAATGGAAATTATAAAACAGAATTGGCACATGGCGCTGCTTTAATGGTAAGTAAAACTGCCTTGAATAAAGTAGGTTTAATGGCCGAGTTGTTTTTTTTATATTATGAAGAAATTGATTTTTGTGAAAGAATAAAACAAGCAGATTTTGAAATATGGTTTTGTGGTAAATCTGTTGTTTACCATAAAGAATCGATAACAACAGGAAAATTTAGTCCTTTAAAAACATATTATTTGACTAGGAATAGATTAATATATACAAAAAGAAATACAAAAGGATTGCAGCATTTTTTATGTATAATTTTTTTTATGTTTATTTCATTTCCAAAAGGTATAATACAATTTATTTTGAAAAATGAATTTGGCTTGTTAAAGGCATTTTACAGAGGTGTAATTTGGAATTTTAAAGGAAAAGAGATTTATAAAAATGAAGGATTAATTTATAATGATTTTTAAAAATAAGTAATTGTTTTGTATACAATGAGCATAATTAAGCATTTTGCTTGTTTTGATTTGTTTTTTTTACTATTAATATTGTATTTGAGTTTATGATAAGATATATATTATTTGGAATTGAATTTTTAATCGTTATTTATTTAACGTTTAATATTTTTTATATTACTATTTATTCGTTTGGTGCTTTTTTTTATAGAAAAACCAAATTTAAAGCCAATGTTAAAAAGTATAATAAGTTTGCAATACTTATACCTGCCTATGAAAGTGATGAAGTTATTTTAAATACTACTTTAGAAAATTTGAAACAAAGCTATAACAAAGACTATTTTGATTTAATTGTTATTGCAGACAGTTTAAAAGACGAAACTTTAGAAAAGTTAAACACATTTAATATTAATCTTATTCCGGTAAAATTTGAAGTAAGTACTAAAGCAAAATCATTAAACACCGCATTATCGCTGTTGCATATTAAATATGATTATTGCTGTGTGCTTGATGTAGATAATATAATGGAGTATAAATTTTTAGAGAAAATAAATTATAGACTTCAAAACAATGAAATAGTAGTTCAAGCTCATAGAACTGCAAAAAATTTCAATACTTCATTTGCCGTACTAGATGGAATAAGCGAGGAAATAAATAATAATATTTTTAGAAAAGGTCATATTGGTTTAGGTGTAGCTTCAGCATTAATTGGAAGTGGTTTTGTAATTCAATTTGATTATTTTAAAAAAATTCTATTAAATATTGATAGTTCAGTTGAAGACAAAGAATTAGAAATTATAATTTTAAAAGATAAGCATAGAATTTTATATGAAAATGATGCATTAGTGTACGATGAAAAAGTAGCTTCTTCTGATGTTTTTATGAATCAAAGAAGAAGATGGATAGCATCTCAGTTTGTTGATTTTAATAAAATATTATTTGATGGAATTATTGAACTTGTTGTAAAAAGAAACTTAGATTTTTTTGATAAAGCTATGCAAAAAATTCTTTTACCGAGGGTTCTTTTATTAGGCCTTTCGGGTTTAAGTGCTTTAACTATATTTTTTGATTTTTTTCATTACGGATTTTTCTTTTTAGTATTATTTTCATTTTGTATTTTATCATATATTTTAGGAATACCTTCAAAGTATTATAATTTAAAAACTTTAATGGCAGCATTAACATTACCAAAAGTTATAGTTTTAATGATTGTTGCTTTAATTAAAAGCAAAGGTGCTGCAAGAAAAACATTTATACAAACTAAACACGAGCTAATAATTGATGCTGTAAAGGAAGAAGGAGAAAGTTAAATGAGAATTGGAATAGAAGCTCAACGTATTTTCCGTAAAAAGAAACATGGAATGGATATGGTTGCTTTAGAGTTAATAAAGCAATTACAACAATTAGATAATATAAATGAGTATTTTATTTTTGTTAATAATACCGAAGATTTAAGTGCATTACCACCAAAAGATAATTTTAAAATTGTTGAAGTAAAGCAATCTCTTTATCCTATTTGGGAACAATATTACTTACCTAAAACAATAAAAAAATACAATATTGAGTTGCTTCATTGTACTAGCAATACTGCACCTATTTCTTTAAAAATTCCTTTGATATTAACTTTACACGATATTATTTATTTAGAAAAATGGAATTTTACCGAAGGTACTTCTTACCAAATTACAGGAAATTTATATAGAAGGTGGAATGTGCCCAAAGTAGTTAAATTGGCAAAACATATTATTACAGTTTCTGATTTTGAAAAAAACAGAATTTCTGAATATTTTAATTTAAATACATCTCAAATTTCAACAGCTTATAATGGTGTTGGAAATCATTTTAAAAGAATTGATGATGCTGAAATTTTAAAAAGTATAAGAGATAAATACAATTTACCATCAAGTTATTTTTTCTTTTTAGGAAATACCGATCCTAAAAAAAATGTAATTGGTGTTTTAAAAGCTTTGTCTATTTTAAAGAAAAGCGGGAAGTTATATAGTAAATTATTAATGCTTGATATTGACAGAAAATATTTAAATGATTTATTAAAGCAAATAAATGATGAAACGTTAATTGACGACATTGTATTTTGTGGATACGTTCCAAATATTGATTTACCAGCAATTTATAGTCAAGCAAATTTATTTTTATATCCATCGCTTCGCGAAAGTTTTGGTATACCATTATTAGAAGCAATGGCTTGTGGAGTTCCTGTAATTACTTCTAACACCTCATCAATGCCCGAAGTAGCTAGTAACGCAGCAGTTTACGTAAATCCATTTAATGCGGATGATATTGCCAATGCTATATTTGATTTAGATAAAGATAAGCAAAAACAAAGCGAACTTATTACAAATGGTTTAAATAGAGTTAAAAATTTTACTTGGAAAAAAAATGCTGAACTAACCATTAAAATGTATGAAAATACTTTATTCCGTAATTAAAATTAAAATTAATATATAATTATATGAAAACATCACCAAGCTATCACTCTTTTACAACTTACAAAGATTACGAAGACCTTAAAAGATTAGATTTTATAGTAAATTCAGTAAAAGAAATTGGAAATAATAATATTTCTGTTATTGATATTGGATGTGGAAATGGAAACATTTCAATGGCACTTGGTTCATTGGGATTTAGTGTTACTGGTGTAGATATTGATAAAGCATCAATTGATAAAGCCAATAGCATTAATAAATTGCCTAACGTACAATTTAAAGTAGCCGATGCAAGTACATTTACTATTGATAATAACTATGATGCAGTGATTTGTAGTGAAGTATTAGAACACCTAGATAAACCTTGGGAACTTGCTGAACAAATTTTTAAAATATTAAAGCCTGGAGGTGTGTTTGTTGCTACTGTTCCCAATGGACATGGACCAAGAGAAATATTCATTACAAGACCAATGCAATGGTTACATAAACGTAATTTAGATAAACCTATTATTTCGTTTAAAAAGTTTTTAGGATACGACAGTGCTACCCTTCAATCTTCAAACGAAGATTTAACACATATTCAGTTTTATAATGTAAAAACCTTTACCGATGTGTTAAATAAAGTTGGATTTAAAAATGTAAAATGGGAAAACGCTGATTTTATTGAACGTATTTTTCCATACAGTATTTTAACAAAACGAATTCCTCTTTTACAAAAAATAGATTGCGATTTTGCAGACCATATTCCCAAACAATTAACATGCGGCTTTTATACTTCTTGGACTAAATAATACTTTTATGCTTGAAACTATTTTTTGGATTTGTATTTTCATTGTTTTTTATAGCTATTTAGGTTATGGAATTGTAATTTATATTTTAGTCAATATAAAAAACAAATTTACTACTAATGTAAAATACGATTTACAATTTGAACCAGAAGTAACATTAGTAGTTCCTTGCTTTAATGAAGCCGAATACATTGAAGATAAAATTAAAAATAGTTTATTACTCGATTATCCTCAAAATAAATTAAAGCTTATATTTATTAGCGATGGCAGTTCAGACGATACGCATGAAAGAATAAAAAAGTATCCAACAATAGTTGCTTTACATGAAAATGAAAGAAGTGGAAAAGCGGTGGCTATGAACAGAGCTATGAAGTTTGTTACTACACCAATTGTTGCTTTTTGTGATGCCAATACAATTTTAAATAAAGAAGCAATTAGAGAACTTGTAAAACATTACAAAGACCCACATGTGGGAGCTGTTACTGGTGAAAAAAGAATTATATCAACCAATAAAGAAGGGGCAAGTACTGCCGGTGAAGGTATTTATTGGAAATACGAATCGTTATTAAAAAAACTAGATTCTGATTTTTATAGTGTAGTGGGTGCAGCAGGAGAGTTAATGAGTTACAGAACCGTACTTTATAAAGAACTACCTCTCGATACATTGCTTGACGATTTGATGCAATCAATGCAAATAGCATTAAATGGGTATAGAGTTATTTATGAAAAAAATGCTTGGGCTGCCGAAACTGCTAGTGCCAATGTAAAAGAAGAATTGAAAAGAAAAATTAGAATTAGTGCAGGAGCTTGGCAATCTATGTTAAGATTAGGAAAAGCATTTAATCCTTTTCATAATTTTAAGTTATTTTTTGCATTTATTTCTCATAGGGTATTAAGATGGACGTTAGCACCCTTTTCTTTGTTAATATTAATAATTATTAATATTCTTTTACTAAAATCGGGAAACATAATTTATACAACATTTTTCTTTATGCAAATTGCATTTTATGCACTTGCATTATTGGGTTGGTACTTAGAAAATAAAAAGATTAAAGTAAAGGTTTTATTTGTTCCATATTATTTTTTTATAATGAACTTGTGCGTTTTTCTTGGGCTTTTCCGTTTTTTAAAAGGAAACCAATCTGTTTCGTGGGAAAGAGCAAAAAGAGCTTAAAGAATAGCTTTAGTAAATAGAATTAATTTTTCTACTATTTAAAATATTAAAACAGCAACTTATATAATTTCGATTTAACAAATCAAAGTAATTATTACATTTGAATTACAAAAAAGAGAGCAAAAACTTTCTTTTTATTTAAGTTTGATAATCATGTTTTCATAGGATTATATATTAAGGTTTATTAAAGCCCCTTTCGCAAGAGAGGGGCTTTTTTATTTAGCTAATTTGTGCAAATATTTATTATGATTGCAAACCCTACCCTTTCACCATCAAAGCCATATAAAAACCATCATATCCACTAACTGAGGGTAATACAATTTCTTCTTTTTCTAATGTAAAGTTTAGGTTATTTGTTAAAAAAGTAGCTACTTGATTTTGGTTTTCGCTGGGCATAATGCTACAAGTTACGTATAACATTTTACCTCCAGTTTTAACCATTACATGGTATTTATCTAAAATTTCTTGCTGAGTTTTTTTAATGTTTTCTATAAAGTCAGCTTGCAGTTTCCATTTAGCATCGGGGTTGCGTTTTAACACACCTAAGCCACTGCATGGTGCATCAATCAAAAGCCTATCAGCAAAATCTTTTAATTCGTTAACAGTATTTTCTTCTATCAATCGAGTTTCAACATTGCTTACACTAGCTCTTCTTGCTCGTTTTCTTAATTCATCTAACTTCCATTGCTCCACATCCATGCTAATTAATTTGCCTTTGTTTTGCATTAATGCAGCAATGTGCAAACTTTTTCCTCCAGCACCCGCACATGCATCAACAACACGCATATTGGACTCATTTAAATCTAAAAAGGCAGCTACTTTTTGACTCGATGCATCTTGCACTTCAAAATGACCTTCTTTAAAAATTTCTGTTTTAAATAAATTGGTTTTATTTAAAATCAATAATGCATCAGGGTATCCTTCTATTTCTTCAGTTTCTATTTTTAAATCGGTTAAGTTTTTAATTAATTCTCTTTTTGTCGATTTTAAATGATTAACTCTAATTACAAAAGGTGCTTTTTGATTTAAAGCAGTCATCTCTGTTTGCCAGTTTTCACCTAATTCGGCAGTTCCCATATTGTCTAACCAATCAGGTACTGATTGATTAATTTTAGGAATATCAAGCGCTTGTTGCCTGCGTTGCATAACTATGTGGTAGTTTATACCATCAAACTCAGGCCAATTTGGTAAATCAACACCTTTAATCATAAAATGGATGGCTAAAATTGCAAACATTTGATGTTGTTTTAACGGACGAATTTCTTCGTGGCCAGTTAAACAAAATTGGTATAAACGTATCCACCTAACTATATCGTAAGTATTTTCGGCTATAAAAGCCCTGTCGCGCGCGCCCCAAGTATGGTTTTTGCGTAAGCTTTGTTCTATAACTTTATCAGCATATTTTTTTTGATTGAATATAACATTTAAGTTAGAAACCACTTCAATAACTAAAGGACGATGTAATTTTTGATTCATGTATGATATTAGCTTTTAGGTATTTACCTTATTTGAAATTATGGCAAATATTTAAATTAGGGTGTAAAGGTAAGTAAAGCGTTATCTTTTTGTGTAGTTAAATTAAACTCGTAATTTTTTATTAGAAATTTTCATAAAATAAAATCTATAATTTTTTAATATTATCCTAAGAAATCAATCAATCAACTCGTCAACTCGTTAACCCGTCAACCTCACTTTAAAACATAAATCTGGTCTAAATTCCTTCCATTTCCATCATAATCTAAGCCATAACCAACCACAAATTTATTTTCAATTTCAAAGCCTACATAGTCAATTTCAAAAGTTTCTTTAAATGCTTCATGTTTAAACAATAAAGTCATTATTTTAATACTTGCTGGTTTTTGATTTTTTAATTGTAGCAAAATATTTTTTAAAGTCAATCCAGTATCTATTATATCTTCAATAATAACAATGTGTTTACCGTCTATATTTTCATTTATACCAATTAATTCCTGCACATTTTCTGTCGATTTTAATCCACTGTAACTTGCCAATTTAATAAACGAAATTTCGCAAGGCGAAAGAAATGATTTCATTAAATCAGCGGTAAACATAAACGAGCCGTTAAGTACAGATAAAAATAATGGATTTTTATCATGATAATCAATAGTTAATCTATTAGCCAACTCTATTACGCGAGCATTTATTAAATGTTGACTTATGTACGGTTCAAATTGTAAGTCTTTAACTTTTATGGTCATGGTTTATAATGAGCTTATTTTAAAATATTTGCAATAATAGTTGTACTTATGTGTAATTAAAAGCAACTAAAAACATTTAAAATAAAGTAATTTTGCCAAATATGAATGTGTTTACCATTGTGTCTTATCCTTTTTTACCTGCTACAACTGGTGGCGAAATTTGCACTTTGGGATTGCATAACGAGCTTGCCAAAACCCATAAAGTTACCGTATATACAGTTAAACCTTACAATAATAATTTTACTAAACCCAATTTTGAACTATTGGCATTAATGCCATTTAAACCAATAAGGTACATGAATATTTTTGTTTTTTTTAAAATACTTAAATTAATTAAAGTTAAGCAAATTGACTTAATTTTTTTTGAGCAAACTTGGTACGGATGGTTGTTAATGTTACTGAAAACATTTACCAATAAAAAAATAGTTTTAAGAGCACATAATATTGAATATTTAAGATTTAAAAGCATTGGTAAATTTTGGTGGAAATTGCTTTTTTATTATGAAAAATTAACTTATAAAACAGTTCATCAAGTATTTTTTTTAACGGAAGAAGACAGACAAACAGCCATAAAAGTGTTTAAATTAAAAGCAGAAAACACACAAGTAATTCCTTATGGAATAAATTTAGATTCTATTCCTAAAAAAGAAGAAAATGCAACTGAAATTGTAAAGCATCGCCACAACATAAAGCCAGAAGAAAACATTTTGTTATTTTATGGAACAATGGGCTATAAACCAAATAATGATGCTGTTTTATACATATTAGAAAAATTGCAACCTGCTTTACAAAAACACCCACAATTTTATTATAAGATAGTGGTTTGTGGTAAAAATTTACCATTTACCTTGGAACAAAAAATTAAAGCCAGTCCAAGCATCATTTATTGCGGATTTGTTCCTAATTTAAATGAATACATTGATGCAGCAAAAGTGGTTTTAAATCCAATATTAAGCGGGGGAGGAGTAAAAACAAAAGCCATTGACGCGTTAGCTAGAAATGCAAATTTAGTATCAACCGAAACAGGTTCTATTGGAATTGAAAGAAAGGTATGTGGTGATAAATTAACAGTAATTCCCGATAATGAATTAGATGCATTTGTAAGGGCTATAATTAAATGTAGCGAAGCACCAATAACCAATATTCCAAAGCAGTTTTACGAAACTTATAACTGGAGTAAAATTATTGAGAGAATGGAGTTATAGTAAACTTCATTTTTTAAATCAAAAAAAAATCCCTTAATATTTAATAATTTGCACCCGTTTTGCAAATGAGCCCAATTTTAAAATTACCCATATTTATTGAGTTACAACAATGTGCTGACAAACTTGGTTTGGAGGCTTATGTAATTGGGGGTTATGTGCGCGATTTAGTTTTAAATCGTGAGTCGAAAGACATTGATATTGTTGTAGTTGGCGATGCATTGCCATTGGCAAAAGCATTTGCTTTATTGCATAAGCAAAGCGATTTTGCTTTTTTTAAAAACTTTGGAACTGCAATGGTAAAAACTGCAGATTGGGAAGTAGAATTTGTAGGTTCGCGCAAAGAAAGTTACCAATCAAATAGCAGAAAGCCAATAGTAAGTGAAGGCACATTAATTGATGACCAAAACAGGAGAGATTTTACTATAAATGCTTTAGCAATTAGTATAAATAAAAAAACTTTTGGTCAATTTATTGATCCCTTTAACGGATTATTTGATTTAGAAAATAAAACCATCAGAACTCCTTTAGCACCTGCTATTACTTTTAGTGATGATCCCTTGCGAATGTTAAGAGCAATTAGGTTTGCTTCGCAATTAGAGTTTACTATTTTACCTGAAACTTTTGATGCAATAAAATTAAATGCAGAAAGAATAAATATAATTTCTTACGAACGTATTGCCGAAGAATTAAATAAAATTTTACTTTCCCCAAAACCATCACTTGGCTTAAATTTATTATTTGAAAGTGGTTTGCTTAAATTAATTTTTAAAGAATTATTTAACATGCATGGGGTAGAGGTTAAAAATGGAAAAGCACATAAAGATAATTTTTACCACACCATTCATGTAGTAAATAATATTTGTGATGAAACCAATAACTTATGGTTGCGTTGGGCTGCATTGCTGCACGATATTGGAAAACCTGCTACTAAACGTTTTATTGAAGATGAAGGAGGTTGGAAATTTCATGGACACGAGGATAAAGGGAGTAAAATGGTTCCAGTTATTTTTAATAAATTAAAATTGCCTCAAAACGAAAAAATGCGTTTTGTTCAAAAGCTTGTTGCATTACATCATAGGCCAAAAGCGCTGGCCGAACATGGAGTAACCGATTCAGCTATTCGCAGATTAATTGTAGATGCAGGTGATGATTTGGAGGATTTATTTACCCTTTGCAGAGCAGATATGACTACTCGTTTTCCTGAGAAAATTGCTTTATATAAAGGGAATTTAAACAAAGTTCAACAACTTGTAAAAGAAGTAGAAGAAAGGGATCAACTAAGAAATTGGCAACCTCCAATTACTGGGGAAATGATAATGGAAACTTTTAGTTTACAACCTTGTAAAGAAGTTGGAATTATAAAAAATAGTATTAGAGAAGCTATTTTAGATGGCAAAATAAAAAACGATTACAGCGAAGCTTTTGCGTTTATGAAAACAGTTGCAGCTGAGTTAGGAATTAGACCATAGAGGATAGTTTATAGACCTCAGACCATGACTTATAGACCAAAGGTTATTGACCAAGAAAGATAGCTAGTAAACAATAGTTTATTTTATCTATTGTTCATTAACTGACAACCATCAACCAACTATGGTCTATCGACTATCAAATCAACCATAAACTGGCTATCAACCAACAACTATTTCATTATTTTCAACAGTAAAAAAAGTAGTTGGTGCAGCTTGTCGTTGGGTAATATAATCTTTGTAAATTGGGCTAAAATCAGTTCTGTGTTCTATTACATCATTGTAAGTTTCAGAAAGTCCAATGAGCATTTCGCAAGCTTCCCTAACTGCAAAATTTCCACTTTCATGTGCAGTAATATAATCTGCTAATTTATTATTGATAACATAGTTTTTAAATAATGGATTTGCTTTTCTATTAATTAAAATTCGTATGCCGCAAACCTTCGCTATACTAAGGTCTAACACATCATCAAACATGTAACAAACTTCGCTTTTTTCTATATTGTTTGCTTTGCAAAAATGTTCCAATGCTATAATTTTATCGGCCACTTTATAATAAGAAGCATCAAAATGTTCGCGGTTACAAAAGTAAAAAGCCATTTCATTTTTTTCGCCCGAAATAATTGCACAAGCAGGCATTTTGTTGTTATGTAAAAAATAATTGAACCTCAATAAATTAGTTCCCATGCTATCTGCTTCGTTAAAATTGGAACTTTTATTTTCGTTTTTTACAGCATTGTTAAAAACACCATCCCAATCAAATACGAAGGCTTTTATGGTTTTTAATTTAGCAGAAATATCTAAAGCATTACTTAAAAAAGTACCACCAATTTCAGAAAAAATTAACTCAATATCTAAATTCATTTTTTAATTTTTAATAAATATTGAGCAATATAAGTACTTTAAAATAGAACTTATTAGCATTTATTTTTTTTGTAAAAATGTTTCATTTGTCAACAGGTTTTTTTAGTTATGTCTATTTTGCAAAATATATCCAAAGTGTTAAATATCTTAGTGTTTAAAGAAATATTATTTTAAAATCTGCATAGCTTTGGGCTTATCCACCATTAGCATATTATTAGCAGTTTTTATGTATAATTTTGGAATATATATTCGTAGTAATGATACTAATCAATAAATACGAAGCAGCAATAAACATTGATGAGGCATTTTTAAAATACCAACATCAATATGAAGAGTTGAAGAAAATTTTCAGCTTTATTGACTTACCTGAATCTATAATAGAAAATGAGCAGCAAAACAGTTCAATTTTAAGGAATTATTATGCCAATGCATTAGATCATAACTTGATTGATGTTAAAACTGTAAAATACATTTTAAACAAAAATATACGACCTACTGGAGGAAATGAAAAAGCTGTTTACCAATATTTTTTAGCTGAACAATATTTATTTAACAACACTCAACAGCCTTTATCTCTTGCATTAATTTATCAATTACACAAAATTTTAATATCCGATTTATATATTCAAAACCCAGAATCGAACATATTTAATGTCAATTCATTTGTTCAACCTGAAAAGCTTCATGATGAAACTGAATTAGAACTTGAAAATTTATTTGATTTTTTAAATGATGACAACGAATTTCATCCAATTATTCAAAGTTGGATGTTACATTTTAAAATTTTGACATTACCAATGTTTTCTGAATCAAAAAATAAATTTGCTTCACTTTTGCAAAGTTTTTGGCTTAGGAAAAACGACATGGACTTAAATGGTTTGTTAAGTTTAGAACATGAGTTGTATATTAAAAAGAATGAGTACTTGACTTATTTTTTAGAATATAAAAATGAAGAAAACCTAAGCCATGAACAACATTTAAACGAACAAATATCATTTGGACTAAAACTTCATGCCAATCAGTTAACACGTTTACACCAACTTTTACAAACTTATTTCCGTAAGCAAGTTGATTACGACAAACTAACTTCAAGGCAAAAAAACATAATGAATTTTGTTTTTGAACGCGGATACAAGTTAAAAGAAATTGATGATTCAATTTTAAATAAACGTCAAAAATTAATCATGTATATTATTCAACATAGAGGATTTGTAAGTACCAAAGAATTAGTATCCGAATTTGAATGTAACCGCAAAACCATACAAAGAGATTTTATGCATTTACTCGATTTAAATTTAGTAAAAGTAATTGGTCAAGGAAGTGCTTTAAAATATTCATTGAATTTGGATAATCATAAAAAAGAAGCTATAAATGATTACCAATCAAAATATATTAAAGACACTGAAGAAAATTTAGAAATAGATTTTGAATAAAAAAAAGAGGTTTAAATTAATTTAAACCTCTTTTTTATTACAACTCATCTTCGTTGTAAAAATAGTCATCATTTGTTGGGTAATCAGGCCATATTTCCTCTATACCTTCAAATGGTTCCCCATCGTCTTCAATTTCTTGAAGATTTTCAATGACCTCAAGTGGAGCACCACTTCTTATACCGTAATCAATTAATTCATCTTTGGTTGCAGGCCATGGTGCATCGTCTAAATATGAAGCAAGTTCTAGTGTCCAATACATATTATTTTTTAATTAAATTTTCTGCGAAAATATATTTTATTCGCACTTAAGCAACCACAAAAATATTTTTTTGTTTTTTTAAACCTTTTTATTTTTTGTAAGTCATACAGTTATAATTAAAAAACATACAATTATGAACACCAAATTTTTATTAATAGCTTTAGCTATATCAACTTCTACAGTTTTTTTATCATCATGTAGAAAAAGTAATGAAACAGATTTTGACACTGAAAGTACTGTTGACAATAGTAATTCGGAAAGTAATTTCGATCAAATTTTTAAACAAGTAGACGAAGCTGCCACTTCAAAAGCTTTAGGAAAAACTGGACCAATTGTCACAATTGATTCTTCATCTTCTCCTCGAATAATGACTATCGATTATGGTAACGGTATGGTTTGTAATGATTTAAAAACTAGAAGCGGTAAAATTATAGTTAATTATACAGGAAAGTATCGTCAAGATGGAACGGTTATTAGTGTTTCATTTAATAATTTTGTTCAAAATGGAAATGAAATAAGTAATACTTCTACAAAAACAATTACTAATAATGGAAGAAACGCACAAGATTTATTAAATTGGACTATTCAAGTAAATGCAAGTATTAAATTAGCATCAGGTCAAACAATTTCATGGAAATCAACAAGAAATAGAGTGTGGTTAAGTGGAGAAAATACTCCAACAATTTGGAACGATGATAAATATGAAATTACTGGAAATACCACAGGTGTTAACCGCAAAGGATTAAATTATACTTGTAACATTACATCGCCACTTTTGGTTGATTTAAGCTGTTTATTACGCAGAATTACAAAAGGAACTGTTGAACTAACTCCTGAAGGTAAAAATACAAGAACTATTGATTTTGGAAATGGTGAATGCGATAACGAAGCAACTGCAACTGTTAATGGTAAAACATTTAAAATAGGAAGGTTTTAAGACCAATTTTATAAATAAAAAGCCGCTATCCTTCAATGTTTAGCGGTTTTTTTTAGTTTTTATAATGACCATAAAGTGAAAATTCAACTATTCTATTTTTTTCAACTTTGTAGATTACTCTATGTTCTAAATTTATTCTTCTTGACCAATATCCACTGTAATTGGCTTTTAGTGGTTCTGGTTGACCAATACCGTCAAATGGATTTTTAGCACAACTTTCGAGCAATTTGTGAATCTTTTTAGCTTGTTTAATATCATTTTGAAACCACCAACCTAAATCACTCCAAGCCTTTGGCATAAATACAATTTCATTCATTCAACATATCTTTTAGTTCTTTTAAACTTAATGGAGTTGGATTTAACTTACCTGTTTCATAATCTTCAATACTCTGTAATATCAAAGGATTGGTAATTTCATATGATGTAATTTGTTTAATATTTTTCACAATCGAAATTGTTTTGAAAAACTCTTCAGCAAAATCACTTTTATTGTCAGGGACTTCTAATAGGTACTTCATATTTCGAAAATAGCAAATGATTATGAAAAAAAACAACTAAAACAGTTTTTGTACGCTAAGAAATAAAAAAGCCGCTATCCTTCAATGGTTAGCGGCTTTTTAGTTTTAAATTTTACTATTTCAGTTTTACCGGAAAGTTAATATCAATATCACTTTCGTCAGATTTAGAGGTGGTTTTTTGTACTCCGTCATAATGACTAAGCACAATGTTTAAAGAACCAATTAATGGCAAATTATACGTTTGATTGCTTTTAGTTAATACGTTAAATTCAAGACCGACAGGAAGTTTTGGGTTGTTATCATCAAAATCTAATACTTCGGTGCTAAATTTCCCTACCAAATTGGTACTTGGCGTGTAAAAAAACTGGTGGGCATTTTTTTCGTTTTCTATTTCATCTGAAACGGTTTCAATCGGACTCTTGGTTTTATCCAAAATTAAAACTTTACAATTATACCTAATTCCAGAATCTAATGCTATAGTATCAATGATTGGTGAATTGCCACCATCACCATCCAAATCTTCCCATTTATAACTGAATTGATATTTTGCATTTAGCGAATCATCTATGTTATATCCTGTTAATAACACGGTTGTTAAAACCTCTTGCGAATTGGTTGCTATTGGTTTTTTAGGATCATCTTTTTTACAAGAAGAAAATACTAAAATTGTTGTTATTGTTATAATTGTTAAATTGTTTATTGTTTTCATTTTTATGTTTTTTTAATTGTTGAACTGTTTAATTGTTTAACTGTTTAATTGTTTAATTGTTTAATTGTTGAACTGTTTAATCTATTACTCATTACTCGTTGCTTATTGCACATTGCTCATTGCATATTGCACATTGCATATTGCTCATTGCACATTGCTCATTGCACATTGCTCATTGCTCATTGCACATTGCTCATTGCATATTGCTCATTTCTCATTACTCATTACTCATTACTCATTTCTCATTACTCATTACTCATTTATTTTAGCCCATCACTCATCACTCATTTCCCAAACGGAATACTTATTTTTATAAAAATATTTCTTCCTGTATCTAAAGCATAGTACCTATACCTACTCATATAATCGCGGTAACTGGTATTGAAAATATTTTGAACACCAACACTCCAATTCATTTTGGTTTTTGTAAATTGGCTTGCACCAAATACTAAATCAAATAATTGATAAGAAGCTGGAGAGTCAGTAAAATCAATACCTATAGGCATTCTATTTTGCTTAAATACATATTGATAATTTAGTTGAACAAAAGCATTTTTTACTTTTTTTAGTTTTGATAGTTGCCATTCTATACCTGAATTAATTCGGTTAGCTGGCATAAATATTAAAGGTACATTTTCACTAATATCATTTGCATACAAAAAGGTGTAAGCAGCATTTAAACTTAAATTCGTTCTTAGTTTAAAATTTAAATTGCTTTCAATACCTTGCAAAAGCGCGTTGGTTTGAACATAATTAAATAAAGGAAAAACACCTCTAAAGCTGGTATTAAATGAATTACTTGGCAACCTATAAATGAAGTTATTTATTGAGTTATTATAAGCGGTAAAGTCAAAATCAAATTTAGCTCCAGCGTATTTTAAAGTAACTTCTGCATTATAACTTTGCTCTGGTTTTAAGTTAGCATTTCCTTGCTCAAAAGTGGCTACAGCAGCATGCAGTCCATTGGCATATAATTCATTTATACTTGGTGGACGCCATGCTGAACTTAAGTTGGTAGTAAGTTTCCAATTAGTATTAAAAAAATAACTAACACCCACCGAAGCCGCTGTATTGTTGTAGTTTAATACATTACTTAAAACTTGATTGTTTCGATTGATATAACGTGTTAGATCCATCAAATCATAACGGAAACCAGCTTCAGCTTGCCAATGCTTTTTATTCCATTTTTCAATTACGTAAAAACCATAATTATTGCTTATGAAATTTGGAATAAAAAATTGTTTTCCAGTAGCATAATTTCCTTGATTGGCATAACTAAAACCAAACATACCTTTAAAACCATTAACTTTTTTATGTTCAAATTTTAAATTCAGTTGATTGGTAGTTAATGTTAAATCGTAAGTTGGGTTATCCTTTAAATCGCTATTTGAATTTAAAAAACTTAATACATCAAACTCTTGTCTGTTGTTAATTTGTTGGCTAAAATCTACACTTAATTTATTGGCATTTTTAAATGAATAAAGCCATTTAAAAGACTGAATAAAATGCGTTATATCTTGCCTTGGACGCCCAATTTCGTATGTAAAATCATTAATTATGCTTGGTTTACCTCTTGCAATAGTATTTTCTAAATCGGTTCTGTTATGCACATGTGCCGATCTTAAAATGCCTAAACTCGATTGGAAATAACTTGCCATGTACTCAAAAGTGTTTTGTTTTAATTGGTATTGTGCAGCTGTATTTATATCAAACTCATTAAAAGCAGTATTACTTAGCACATATTCTGGTGTTTTTGAATCTCCTGCTTTTCTGTAACTGGTTTGAAAGCGCCAACTAAAATTTTGCTTTTTTAGGTGATTTCCTTCCAAAAACAAACTATTAGCCATTTGCCAATTATTACTAAAGCCATTTAAGTTATAAACCCCTTCAATTCCGTTTTTTGTTTTAAACTCCTTAGCCGACACTTTTATAACGCCACCTATAGCCTCTGGTCCGTATTGCAAACCACTTGCACCTTTAATAACTTCTAGTTTATTGATGGCAAACGGATCAATTTCTGGTCCATGGTCTGCTCCCCAATTTTGTCCTTCTTGCTTAACGCCATTATTTAAAGTAACAATTCTATTGCTATGCAATCCTCTAATTACAGGCTTTGAAATACTTGGTCCGCTATTTAACAAAGTTACACCGGTAGTATTTTTAAGTATATCGCCAAGTGTTTGCCCGCGCAATATTTCCAGCTTTTTGCTATCAATGGTAACATGATTTTGCAAATTATATTCACTTAGTTTATTGTTTTTTTCGGTATTTATGATTACATCGTGCAAATGATATTCTTCTGATGCCAATGCAATCTTTAAAATACTTTTTAAAGGTAAATTCAACTTAATTGTAATAGGGTGATATCCTAAATAACTAATTTCAATTTCATAATTTAAGAGAGGCAAATTTTTAAACTCAAAATAGCCATTCGTATTGGTAATTGTAGCGTTTTTTACAGGCAATAAAAGCACTTTAGCGCCAAACATTGGTTTTTGCGTTACACTATCTACAATTAATCCATTTATATTGTAATTAATATTTTGTTGCGACCTAATTATACTAGTAAAAAGGAGGCAACAGCATATTAAAGCAATAAATGCTTTTAGATTTATCAAAATAAAAAAAAGTAAAAAATTCTAAACATGGGATGCCATTAGCATCCAAATAATTGAACTATAAATTACTAAATAGTTCACTAAATAAAAAGGCTTGCAGGTGGGCCTTTATTATTTAAAAGTATGGTAATTTGATTTTGAAAACGAACTATTTTTTGTTCAAAATAATGAGCTTTGAATACTTCAATAAAATAAAAACAGCTACCTGATAAAGTAATATTTTTTATGAAATGGAATTGGCTTACAAAACATTTCTCCCCACTTTCAGCTATATGTTGTTTATGTTCACATTGATTAATTAATAAATCTTGGCAATTGTTTTCATCTAATTTACAATAATGATGATGTTTTTCTGAAGCGTTATTAATAGCCACAAAATGCTCCTCTTCCAAATGCTTGTGAAAAGCATGGAATGGAATAAGCGTTGCTATAAAAATAGCTGCTAACACCAAAGAGCAATATTTAATAAACGTTTTCAAAAAAAAGTTGCACAAACTTAACTTAAAAGAATTGAATATAAATGTAAAAAGCGAACTAAAACTTAGTTCGCTTTTTATTTTTGCTAAACGAAAAGGTTTATGTTTTTCAGTATATCGATTTGCATTTCGTATTTATTCTTTCGAATTTCGAATTCAATTTATTTACCTAAACTTTTAGCCAAAGCAGCTTTTATAAAACGTACAAATAAAGGATGTGGATTTAAAACAGTGCTTTTATATTCAGGGTGAAACTGTACAGCCACAAAGTATGGATGCGTTTTAATTTCTATTATTTCTGCCAATTTGGTTTCAGGGTTAACGCCTGTAATACTTAAACCATGCTTTTCAAAATCTTTTTGGAACTTATTGTTAAATTCATAACGATGACGATGACGCTCTGTAATTTTAATTTTATCGTAAGCTTTATAAGCCTTGCTGTCTTTAGTTAAATCGCAGTTATATGCACCTAAACGCATAGTTCCACCTTTAGCAGTAATATTTTTTTGGTCAGCCATCATATCAATAACAGCATGAGCAGTACTTGAACTCATTTCAGTGCTGTGAGCATCTTTCCAACCAATTACATTTCTAGCAAATTCAATAACCGCCATTTGCATACCTAAACAGATACCAAAAAATGGTATATTGTTTTCGCGAGCAAACTGAATTGCTGTTATTTTACCTTCAATACCTCTATCGCCAAAACCTGGAGCAACTAGTATTCCATCTAAATCGCCTAATTTTTTTTCAACATTATCTTTTAAAATTAATTCACTATGAATGTAATTAACCCTAATTCTGCATTCGTTAGCTGCTCCCGCATGTATAAAAGCTTCAATAATTGATTTATATGCATCTGGTAATTCTAGATATTTACCAATTAACCCTATTTGTAATTCATGTTTAGGGTTTTTATGTTTTATTAAAAAATTTTTCCAACTATCTAGGTTAGGTTCAGTTTTGGTAGAAAGTTTTAACCTGCTTAATGTAATTTTATCTAGCTTTTCCTTCAACATCATTAAAGGCACATCATATATAGTAGGCACATCTAAAGCTTCAATAACTGCATCGGGTGCTACATTACAAAACAATGCTAATTTTCGTTTTTGGTCTTTACTTATCGAATGTTCGGTTCTACAAACTAAAACATCGGCTTGAATTCCACTTTCTAATAATAGTTTTACAGAGTGTTGAGTGGGTTTTGTTTTTAATTCTTTGGTTGAGGCTAAATAAGGTAATAATGTAAGGTGAATGATTAAACAGTCTTCTTGTTTTAATTCCCAATGCATTTGTCTAACTGCTTCAATATATGGCAATGATTCAATATCGCCAACGGTTCCGCCAATTTCAGTAATTACAATTTCATACTCACCAGTTTCACCTAAAAGCTTTATTCTGCGTTTAATTTCATCAGTAATATGCGGAACAACTTGTACAGTTTTACCTAAAAATGCACCTTGACGCTCTTGATTGATAACATGTTGGTAAATTCTACCAGTAGTTACATTATTAGCTTGCGATGTAGGCACATTTAAAAACCTTTCGTAATGTCCTAAATCTAAATCGGTTTCTGCACCGTCTTCGGTTACATAACATTCGCCATGTTCGTATGGATTTAAAGTTCCAGGATCAACATTAATGTAAGGGTCTAATTTTTGAATGGTTACGGAATATCCGCGCGCTTGTAATAATTTGGCTAATGAAGCAGCAATAATGCCTTTACCTAACGATGAGGTAACTCCGCCCGTAACGAAAATATATTTGGTTTGCATGGTTTTGGTTTTTAAAAAATGTACTAAAGCGTTTACCAAAAACCAATTACAAAGCTTTCCGTAAACAAAAATGTGTATTTACGGATGGCAAATGTAAGCTAAACTAACCCATATTCCTTTTGTGGTTATCCATGTTTTTTCAACAAATTGTTTTTAGCTTTTGGGTTTTAGCTTCTGGCTTCTAGCTTCTGGCAATTTGCAATAAATAATAAATTTTTTTTTAGCAATCCAACCATCCAACAATTTAACACCCGATTTATCGGGACAACAATCCATCCATTCAACAATTTTCTTATCATTGCCCTATGAAAAAAGTTAAGTTTTTAATTCCATTTTTATTTTTAACTCAAATAGTTTTTGCTTGGGGTTTTTACGGACATAAAATGGTAAACCGGTTGGCGGTATTTAGTTTGCCTCCCGAAATGTTTGCGTTTTATAAAGCCCATATTGATTATTTAACCGAAAACTCTGTAAATCCAGATAAACGCAGGTACAGCGATACAGCTGAGGCTTGTAGACATTATATTGATTTGGATCATTACGAAAAGAATTTACCAATAGATACCGTTCCTCGATTTTGGAACGATGCAGTAAATAAATTAACAAAAGATACTTTGCTTGCTTATGGCATTGTGCCTTGGCATATTCAGGTTATGATGCAACGATTAACTTATGCTTTTAAAGACAATGATATTGATAAAATTCTCCGTATTTCAGCAGAGTTAGGGCATTATGTTGCCGATGCTCATGTGCCGTTGCATGCATCAGAAAATTATAATGGACAATACACCAATCAAAATGGAATTCATGGTTTTTGGGAAAGTAGGTTACCCGAACTTTTTAGTACCGAATACGATTTATTTGTAGGTAAATGTTTTTATTTAAAAAATCCTTTAGAAACAGCTTGGCAAGCAAGCGAAGGAAGTTTTGCTGCATTAGATACCGTGTTGGGTTTTGAAAGTAAATTAAACAATATTTTTGACCAAAGTAAAAAATATAGTATTGAATACAGAGGGCAAACTCAAATAAAAACGTATAGCAAAGAGTATTCTTTGGCTTACCATCAAATGCTTTCTGGTCAGGTAGAACGCAGGTTAAAAGCAAGTATATTAACAGTAGCCAACATGTGGTACACCGCTTGGGTTGATGCTGGTCAGCCCGATTTAAATAATTTGGTTAAAGACAAAAAACAAACCAAACCAACCGATGCCGAAATGCAACAAATAATTACCGAAGAGCAACGTTTGTTGAACGAAAACAGAATGATTGGAAGGGAAGAAAAATAGTTCTTAGGACTTAGTTCATAGTACTTAGTTCTCAGTACTTAGTTCTCAGTACTTAGTTCTCAGTACTTAGTACTTAGTTTTTTCTTAGTTTTTTATATAATTTGAAATAACTATGTACTAAGAACTAAGAACTAATAAACTAAAGGTTCCCAGTTCTTCCGCCATCAACAGGAACGTTAATTCCTGTTATGTATGAAGCAAATTCTGAAGCTAAAAAAGTAGCTGCATATGCTATTTCATTGGGTTCACCAAAACGACCCATAGGAATTTCACTTAACATTTCTTGGCTTACTTCGTCAGTGCTGTGTTGTTGTTTTTGAGCCTTGTTGTCAATAATTTGTTTCAATCTATCTGTTGCAGTTGCACCCGGTAAAATATTGTTCACAGTAATTTTAAATGGAGCCAATTCGTTGGCTAATGTTTTGCTGTAATTAGCCATTGCACCACGAATGGTATTACTTACGCCTAAGCCCCTTAAAGGAATTTTTACACTAGTAGAAATAATGTTGATGATGCGTCCATAACCTGCTTGTTTCATACCAGGAAAAATACTTTGCACCAAATAATGGCTGCTTAACACATGGGCATTAAAGGCATTTAAAAAATCTTCTTCTTTGGCATCAATGGCTAAACCTGCCGCAGGGCCACCACTATTATTTACCAAAATATGGTAAATGTGGTGTTTTTGTGCTTGTGTTTCAATGGCTTCTTTTACTTGTTTTGGCTGACTAAAATCTGCAACTAAGAAATCGTGTTTTTGTCCTAAACTGGTATCTAAATCGCGCACAATACTTTGTAATAAATTACCATTCCTTGCCATTAAAGTTACATTGGCACCACATTTTGCTAATTGCATGGCAATGGCATAACCAATACCTTTGGTACTACCGCAAACCAATGCGTTTTTATTTGTTAAATCTATATTCATTCTTATTTTGTTTTTTTGTGCTGCTGGCCACTAGCAACTAGCTTCTAGCTTCTAGCAGATTCTTTATTTCTAATTGTCCATTGCCAATTACCAATTGTCAATTAAAAATTAATCTTCTTTTCGTCTCAAATTTCGTTCAATGTCACGTTCTTTGATTGTTTCTCGTTTATCGAACGCTTTTTTGCCTTGAGCTAAGGCAATTTCTATTTTTATAAAACCATTTTCGGCTTCAAATAATTTTAATGGAACTATTGAAAAACCTTTTTCTTCGCCACGTTTTTGTAGTTTTTTTAACTCTACTTTTTTCAAAAGTAATTTGCGTTCGGCTAAAGGTTCGTGTTGAGTAAAACTTGCTTGTTTAAATGCACCTATATTCATGTTTTTAATAAAAAGTTCATCATTATGGTAATAGCAATAAGCTTCGGTTATAGAGGCATTTCCAGCTTTTATCGATTTTACTTCAGTGCCACCCAATACCATTCCGGCAGTGTATTTGGTTAATAATTGAAACTCAAAACTTGCCTTTTTATTTAAAATATTTATGCGCTTGTAAGCTTTATCTTTACTCATGATTGATACAGCAAATTAAAACTATTTTTTTTGATTTTGGGTTAGGAGTAAATAAGTTGGTTGGTTAAGCTTAATAGCATGAATTTTTAGAGTCCTTCTATCTTGAGCCTTGTATGAAGGGTTATCTTAGCTAACTCAAAGGAAAGTATTGTTTAAATGAAAAACTTAATTAATGTTTGCTATAACAAAAAACTTTAAACAATTTAATAATGAAAATAATTTATGAAACCAAAGGCATGAAACTATTTCTCTTACTAACCCTCTTTGTGACATTATTGCAAAGTTGCACCAAAGACCCTGAGCCTTATAATAATGTTCCAATAATAACATATTATTACTTATCCGCATGGCAGTTAAACCAAACGCCTTATTTTACTAACCCTGCTTTTGATACCATAAGCTTTGCATGCAATAAAGGCGATACTTTAACCTTTGTTAAAACCAAAACCGATACAAGTTGGTATTGCGAACGTACTTCTAATAACACTAGTAACTTCATGCAAGATTGTTTCCAAACAATCCATAATTCTTATAGAACTATTAAAGGGGTGGGAAGTTTTGATGTGAAGCACATTAGAAAAGGTTATGTAAACTTTTTAAACTATTTGGTACCTAACATAATTACAATAAATTTTAATAGTTCATACTTTGTATTTGCAGAATCAGTAATTGGAGATAATACATATAAAAATTTTGTTGGTGAATTAAAAATTAAAAATGAAACTTACGCAAATTCTTTTTTTGAGTATCATAACTCAAATCAAACAAATAATATTAAAGGTTTTTTCAGTAAACCATATGGACTAATAGAGATAAAAGATAGTATAGAAAATAAAATTTGGTTACTAAATATCTAAATCCTCTACTTAAAGTAGTCACAACTATTCGAAGTCTTGTTTGCTGGGCAATGGCTTTGCCGACTACTAATTAATAAATGAACAAGAGTTTTTAACATGTTATAATTAGCCCGTGTCAAAGACACTACATTTCATTTAAAATCTGTAGAGCGCTTTGCTAACTCCTCGGATAGTGTAAAAAGACATTCAACATCCAAAACCCAAAATCCAACATTCAAAATCCAAAAATTAATTTAAATTTGCCCATAATGATTAAAGCAGAAAATATTTGCAAGAGTTATAGCCAATTGCAAGTGCTTAAAGGCATAAACTTAAATATAAATAAAGGCGAAATAGTGGCAATAGTTGGCGCAAGTGGAGCTGGTAAAACTACTTTATTGCAAATTTTAGGCACTTTAGATAAGGCAGATACAGGTACTTTGCTTATTAACGAACAATTGGTAAATAAATTGAACGACAAAAAATTGTCGGATTTTAGGAATAAAAACATAGGTTTTATTTTTCAGTTTCATCAGTTATTGCCTGAGTTTACAGCTTTGGAAAATGTAATGATTCCCGCATGGATTGCAAAAACCAATGAAGCAGAAGCCAATAAAAAAGCATTGGAATTATTTGAATATTTAGGAATAAAAGATAGAATTACCCATAAGCCTAGCGAATTAAGTGGTGGGGAGCAACAACGAGTTGCAGTGGCTAGGGCAATTATAAATAATCCGGCAGTGCTTTTAGCCGATGAACCAAGTGGAAATTTAGATTCGGCAAGTGCCCAATCGTTACACGATTTATTTTTTGATTTACGAAATAAGTTTAATCAAACCATAGTTATTGTTACGCACAACGAAGAATTAGCTAACCGTTGCGATAGAAAATTAACCATGAAAGATGGATTAATTATATAACATTTAAATGCAACAAAAACCCATTACACCTCAGCATATTTTACAACAATATTGGGGCTATAATCAATTTAGGCCACTGCAAACCGAAATTATACAATCGGTTTTAGATGGAAAAGATACGCTTGCCTTGTTGCCAACTGGTGGCGGAAAATCGTTGTGTTTTCAAGTACCTGCAATGCTTAAAGAAGGTTTTTGTTTGGTGGTTTCTCCGTTAATAGCTTTAATGAAAGACCAAGTAGAAAACTTAGAAAAACGAAATATTAAAGCAAAAGCCATTTACAGTGGTTTAAATTACAAAGAAATAAATTTAATACTCGACAATGCCTGTTTCGACAATGATTTAAAGTTTTTGTATGTATCGCCCGAGCGGTTAAATACCAGTTTATTTTTAGATAAATTACCCGCTTTACCTATAAATTTAATTGCTATTGATGAAGCACATTGCATAAGCCAATGGGGACACGATTTTAGACCAGAATACAGACAAATTGCTGCGCTAAGAGAACATTTACCCAGCATAAATATTGTGGCATTAACAGCATCGGCTACTAAAAAAGTGGTTGCTGATATTGTAACACAATTGAGCTTTAACGAAAAAAATATTTTTTCAAAAAGCTTTGAAAGAAAAAATTTACAATATATTGTAAGACAAACAGAAAATAAGTCAGAAAAATTATTATCAATCATTAATAATATTAGTGGCAGCGGATTGGTATATGTTAGAAATAGAAAGCAAACGGAAGAAATAGCCAAGTTTTTAATTCAAAATAATATATCTGCCGATTTTTACCATGCTGGCTTAAATGGTGAAATACGAAATAATAAACAAAATTTATGGATTAATAATAAGGTGCGTATAATGGTTTGCACCAATGCTTTTGGAATGGGCATAGATAAACCAGATTGTCGTTTGGTAGTGCATTTTGAAATGCCTGATTGTTTAGAGTCTTATTATCAAGAAGCAGGAAGAGCAGGTCGCGATGAAAAACCAGCATTTTGTGTTTTACTGCACGATGCAAGTGATGATATCAATGCACGAAAAAAAATTGGGGTTAATTATCCAGATATTGATGAAATTAGCTTAACCTATCAAGCCATTTGCGATTATTTGCAGGTTCCTGTAAATGTTAAACCTGAACGTAGTTTTGATTTTGATATAATTTCATTTATAAAAAGATATAATTTTGATGCATATAAATCTTTAAGTTGTTTAAAAATATTAGAACAAAGTAATTTAATTGTGCTTTCGGAAGCATTTTATGAACCATCAAAAATTAAAATAATTTGTAGTCCTGAAACATTGTATAAATTTCAGGTAGAAAATGAAAAATTAGATGCATTTATTAAATTTTTATTGCGAAGTTATGGTGGTTTATTCGACAATTATGTAAGATTAAATGAATTGGAATTAGCCAATAGAATAAAATTGCCTGTGGCCAGTATTTATAAGTATTTGGAAAGATTACATACTTTAGAAATTATAGATTATATAAAGAATAAAGAGCTATCGCAACTTACTTTTACAGTAGAAAGGCAGGATATTAAATACTTGGCATTAAACAAAAAATACTTAGTAGATAGAAAGCAAACTTATATTGAAAAAATACAGGCGATGATGGTTTTTGCTAACCCATCATCCATTTGTAGAAGCAGGCAAATACTGGAATATTTTAATGATTTTTCGGCAGATGATTGTGGCTATTGCGATGTGTGTATTGATAAGAAAAAAATATTGAGTGAGCAAAACTTATCGAATGTAATGAAAAAGGAAATTTTAGCTATTGTTACCAAAGCACCTATTTCGGCTATTGAATTATTTGAACAATTAAACAAATACGATTTGCAAAAATTTACTATTGTATTAAGACTTTTACTAGATAATAATATATTGCATTACAATAATAATTACCAACTAATTTGCAGTTAAAAAATAAAATAATATTTACAGTAACCAACGATTTAAACTTTGACCAACGGATGCAACGCATTTGTTCAACACTATCGAATGCGGGTTATGAAGTGGAATTAGTAGGTAGAATTTTACCAACTTCAAGTGAGTTAAATGCATCTTTAAATTTTAAACAAACTAGAATAAAATGCATTTTTAATAAAGGTAAATTATTTTATTTAGAATATAATATTCGATTAATTTTTTATTTATTAAATCAAAAGTTCAATACTATCTGCTCCATTGATTTAGATACTTTATTAGCAGGAGGAATAGTTTCAAAAATATTAAATATTAATTTGTTTTTTGATGCACACGAACATTTTACCGAAGTACCTGAAGTTACCAATAGAAAATTTACCAAATTTATTTGGAGTAAAATTGGGAAAATATTTATTCCAAAAGCAAAATTGTGTTACACAGTTGGCCCTGCTTTGGCGCAATTATTTGAAGAGTTGTATAACAATAAGTTTGAAGTAATTTTAAATGTTCCAATTAAAAACGAGCATGTTTCAAATAATGATATTTCTGGTTACAACATAAATAAGCCTTATATTTTATACCAAGGTGCATTGAATAAAAGTAGGGGGTTAGAACAAAGTATAATGGCGATGCAACAAGTAGAAAATACTTTATTTGTAATAGCTGGAGAGGGCGATTTAAGTTTGGAGTTAAGAGATTTGGTAAAACAGAATAACCTTGAAAATAAAGTAATGTTTTTAGGATTTATAAAACCAACTGAGTTAAAAAAATTGACTGCAAATGCCAAAATTGGATTGAATTTATTGGAACACAATGGCGAAAGTTACTATTATTCGTTAGCCAATAAATTTTTTGATTATTTGCAAGCTGGTGTGCCTTGTTTATGTGCAAATTTCCCCGAATATATTGCAATAAATAATCAATATAACTGCTGTAAGTTAATTAATTGTGAAGTTAATACCGTTGCAAATGAAATAAATAACTTACTAAATAATTTTGAAGAATACAGTGTATTATCTAAAAATGCTTTAACTGCTAGTGTTTATTATAATTGGAGTGTAGAAGAAGATAAATTATTGAAAATGTATGAAAAATATATTTAGCTACTTGTTGAATAAAAGTAAGTTATCTGTTTAATTCAAATTATTTATTTAATAACACAAAATAGACTTTGATTTTTAAGTTAAAAACATATTTTTGGCAAAGGTTAATACTATCTCAATCAGCAACTTGAAAATTCATATAATTTCGTTCGATATTCCATCTCCACCTAGTTATGGAGGTGTGATAGATGTATATTATAAAATAAAAAGTTTGTACCAAATTGGCTATCATATTACACTTCATTGTTATGAATACAATGATAGAAAAGTATCTGACGAGTTAAAATCGTTTTGTAAAGAAATACATGTTTATAAAAGAAATAATTTCTTGCCAAATCCAATTGATTTTTATAAGCCGATGATTGTTTTTACTAGAAATCACAATCAGCTTTTAAAAAGATTATTATTAGACGAATCGCCTATTTTATTTGAAGGTTTGCATTCTACTTATTTTTTAAATAATGAAAAATTAAAGAATAGAATTAAAATTGTAAGAATGCACAATATTGAGCATGATTACTATAAAGAATTGGCTAAAAACGAAGTTAATTTTTTTAAAAAAACATACTATTTTGTAGAGGCATTATTATTAAAAAGGTATGAAAAGGTGTTAGAAAATGCCAATGCAATTTTAGCAATTTCATTAAACGACACACAGAAACTTTTAAAAAGTTACAAGAATGTGTTTCATATAAATGCTTTTCATGGTTTTGAAACAGAAAAAAATACCAATAGCAAATATTACGCCCTTTACCACGGAAAATTAAATGTAAATGAAAACGAAATAGCAGCCAAGTTTTTAATAAATAACGTTTTTTCTAAAATTGATTTTCCATTTTTAATTGCAGGCAATAATCCTTCAATGGTTTTAAGAAGATTAGCCAAAAAATACAAACACACTCGAATAATAAAAAATCCATCTATGAAACAAATGTCTGATTTGGTTCATGATGCGCATTTAAATATACTACCTACTTTTCAAGCTACAGGCATAAAGTTAAAGCTATTACACGTTTTGTATCACGGAAAATTTGTAATTGTAAACAAACAAATGATTGAAAATACAGGCTTAGAATCGTTGGTTATTGTAGCCAATACTCCTGATCAAATTTTAGAAAAAATAGAAATTTATGAAAATAAAACATTTGAAATAAGCGAAATTGAGAAAAGAAAAAATATATTAGCAAAGTATTTCAATAATGATGAAAATGCTCATAAAATACATGCTATTATTACTGACTTAAAATAATTTATTTAAAATGCTTTTTGTTTATCCGTTTTTTTTGTTTGCAATTAGTGCAATCATTATACCTATAATAATTCATCTTTTTCAACTTCGCAGGTATAAAAAAGTTATTTTTAGCGATATTCGTTTTTTAAAACAAATTACCGAACAAAACCAAAAGCAGCGAAATATTAAAGAATGGATAATATTAGCTGCTAGGTGTTTAGCTATTATTTGTTTGGTGTTTGCATTTGCAAAACCTTTTATTCCTTTAAGCAATACAACTGTAACAAAAGCTGATAAAGCCATAAGTATTTTTATTGACAACAGCTTTAGTATGAGCCAGCAAAACAAAGAAGGTGAATTGCTTGAAGTGGCTAAAAACAAAGCAAAAGAAATTGTTTCATTTTATAACGACAATGATATTTTTCAAATACTAACCAACGATTTTGAAGGAAAACACCAACGTTTTATAGATAAAAAAGATTTTTTATTATACTTAGATGAAATAAAGTTAAGTAATCAATCAAAATCGTTCGAAAAAATATTAGCACGCCAAAATCAGCTTTTTACTAGCTCGTTTAATAGTAATAAAATTGCATATTACATAAGCGATTTACAAGAAAATCAGTTTAAAAGTATAGAACATAACGATTCAAATTTGATTTTTAATTTTGTTCCAATATTACCCAATCAAAATTCAAATATAAGCATTGATTCTGCTTGGATAGATCAACCATTAATATTGCCTAATACACCAGTTTTATTAAAAGTAAAAGTTAGTAATTATGGTAAAAATGGAATTGCTGATATTCCTTTAACTTTTAAAATAGATGGGGTACAAAAAGGAATTGCAAATATTACTTGTGGAGCCATTAGCAGTGCCGAAGTTCAAATACAATTTACACTGAACGATATTGATTACCACGCTGCCGAGTTAAGTTTGTTAGATAATCCTGTAGTGTTTGATGATAAACTGTATCTAACTTTAAAAGCATACGGAAACCAACAATTAATTGCCATTAATCCAAACAAAAACATACAAGATGTATATGCAATTGATGAAAACTATAAATTGGTTTCGTTTAATACAAATGCCATAGATTTTAGTGCTTTTAATAATGCTTCGTGTATCATTATAAATGAGTTAAATAATTATTCAACTGGATTGCAAAGTGAATTACAAAAGTATTTAAGTAATGGAGGAGTAGTTTTAATAATTCCTAGCGCTAGTTTAGATGATATAACTAAAACCAATTCTTTTTTACAAAGCATAAATGCTCCTCAATTAAATTTATCTACTAATCAAAATTTAAAAGTAGCCAAAATTAATTTGTTAGACGATGTTTTTAAAAATGTGTTTAGTAAAATACCCGAAATACCCAATTGGCCAACTATAAATAAGTTTTATTCTTTAACATTAAATTCAACCATAAAAGGATATAATATTTTAACTTTAACCAACGATGCTCCTTTTATTTTTAAATCGAAGTATGGAAAAGGAAGTATTTATTTAATGGGTTCACCTTTTAAAACCGATTGGACAAATTTTACAGAACATGCTTTATTTGTTCCTTTTATGTTGCGTTTACCTTTGGTAAATAAGCAAAGTGCTGCTTTGTATTACAATATAGATAATCCCGAAAACTATGCTTTTGAAAAGAATACTACCAATAAAATAGTTTATTTAAAAGATAAAAAAGATGAAATAGCATTTGATGTAAACAACAACGAAAGCAAAAGCAGTATCTATTTAAATGGAATAATTACACCAGGAACTTTTAATTTATTGGCACAAAACAAACAAAGTCAATTGGCAAAAATTTCGTTTAATTTAAATAGAACAGAAAGCAATTTAAAGACTATTTCAAACGATAGTTTAGACTTTGATAATGCACAAATTATAAATGCAAATAATTTAGTAAAACACCAAAAAGAAATAGAAAACAACTTTAATGGCACTCAACTTTGGCGTTGGTTTTTATTAGCAGCAATTGCATTTGTTCTGTTAGAAGTTATTTTACTAAAAATAAAATAATTCTTTTTATCTTTAAAATAATACAATTTAGGTTTAAAAATTGTTGTTTCATTCTGCTTTTATTTTATCATGAAAGCATATAAAATAAATTGCAACTTCATTTATAAATTTTATAAAACAATGATTGAAATATTAAATACATTAAAAGTAAGGAACGAAGTTTTGTTTTACACAGGTGCTATCAGTTTAATTTTAGTATTGGTTTGTTTGGTTTTATCTTACACTACCAAAACTCAAGTGTTAGGTATAAATACATTTATAAAACCGTTGAAATTTTATGTATCAACTGCTATTTATACATTTACAATGGCTTGGATTTTACATTATTTAAACCAACCCAAATTGGTACTTGCTTTTAATTGGACATTGGTTCTAACGTTGGCTTTTGAAAATATTTACATTACTTATAAAGCTTTTATTGGTCAACAATCGCATTTCAATGTATCAACTTCAACCAATGCAGCTATGTTTAGTTTAATGGCAATTGCAATAACTATTATTACTTTATTTACAGCATACATTGCGGTAGTATTTTTTACCAAAGATTTTCCTAATTTATCAAACAGTTATGTATGGGGAATACGATTGGGTTTATTGTTGTTTGTAGTTTTTGCTTTTGAAGGATTTGTAATGGGAGCAAAATTAAGTCATACTGTTGGAGCGCCTGATGGTGGTGCAGGTTTACCATTAACTAATTGGAGTAAGCAAAATGGTGATTTACGCATTGCGCATTTTTTAGGAATGCATGCTTTACAAATTTTACCATTAATAGGATATTATTTAACCAATAATGCTAAAATTACTATATCAATGGGAGTACTTTATTTTTTGTTAACCACTGCTATTTTAATACAAGCTTTAAACGGAAAATCGTTGTTTAAATGGTAATAGTTATTGTTGCTTCGGGGCAGTCACATTGGTCTATTTACTGCTATGTTTTATAAAAAATTAAAACGTTATTTCTTAAATTTCTTTTTAGGATTTCTATTACAATGAAACACGGAATTGATTACAATTTTAGCATTTGTTTCATCTATAAAATAAACAATAACAAAAGGAAATTCCTTTAAATATATTTCTTTGAAGTTTTTGTATGTGGTTTTAAATGTATTTGGATTGTTTAAAATTAAATCACTATTCTGTTTAACTGATTTTAAGAAACGTTCACCCAAACCTACCATTTGTTCTTCATACCAATTATAAGCCTACTTTATTTCGGCAACAGCTTTATCCTTTAATAATAAAGCGTATTCCATGTTAAACTAAATCGGGTTTTATAACAGCTATTGCTTCATTCCAAGAATAGTTTTTACCTTTTTTGTTCATGTATTCATCTAGCCTTAAATCAAGCTCCTTCTTCTGAGCTAAAGTTAATAATGAATCCGCCTCAATATCATTTTTAAAAATGGTATAAATTGCTTCTAATTTATCTTGTTCCACAGCCTCAATATAATTATGTAGTTTTTTACGAAGGGTTAGCGTATTCATTTTTTGATAAATATTTAAACAAAAATAACGAATAAATTTATAATCTATTGAGGTAATTTGTTTCTGTTCTTTTTTGGGCAGACACATGGGTCTGCCCCAACAGACTGCCTCAACAGTATATCCCAACGGTTGCTGCAATAAAATCAAAAATCATACATCAAAAATCACAAATCTAAAATATATATCGTGCTTCCATTCTGCCAACATGCAAAATAGTATCGCTAATGCCTGATGTGCGACCATCGTAGTTTAAGTTTATTTGAATATTTTGCCCTATGCGTTGTTGTAAATTAAGGTTCCAAACTTGGTTTTTGCCTGTGGTTAATCCTTGTAACATATCGTAACCTAGGTTGCTTCCAGCTTCGCCATTAAATTCAACATCAAACAAACTATACTTGGCACTTAATGCACCAACTTGGGTAAAGTTATAACGCATTTCAATTCCTAATTCAGTTGTTTTTCCTTTTTGGTTTCCATATTCTTTTGCATTATAGGCTTCAAAATAACTTGCATTTAAAGTAGTTCTAAAATTTTTATTTGCTTGGTAAATCAACTTTGGTTTCCAATCGGTAAATACATAATTATAGTTTTGAGCAATAAAAAATTGCGATAAATAGCTACGTTCGCCAAAAGTATATTGTAGGTTTATGGTCCAAAATTCATTGGCATTCCACCTAGTATTCAAACTATTTTCTAACTTTCGTCTACTGTCAATCCCATTGGTTAAAATTACTTTACTTTGGTTGTCTTGGAAACTCCAATCGGCTCCAAACGTGGCATTACTTCTGTTAAAAAACAAAGTATTTCTAGCCAAACTATTTACATTTATTAAGGCAGTATCGTTAAATACATTATAAAATGGATTTACAAAATCAAAAGTATTATCGGCAATTATTTTACGCTCTATTCGCAAACCCGATTGATTATTAAACCTACTTAATATTTTTAAAATACCTTTTTTATTTAGCCAAATACTTGCCGGATTTATATTTAATGTTTGGTTAAACTGCACTGAATTGGTTCTAATAGTTGAATTGGTTGGTAAATAAACACGGATGTAATTGGCTATATTTCTATCAACAAAACTGGCAATAACAAACTCGTTTAATTGCTGAATATTGTCTGTATTAAAATCTTTCCAAACATAAACACCTTGCCCTTTTGGTACTTCCAAATAACTAAAATCTCTGCGTAACTCATTTCCACTTCCTATTTGATAATAAGTATTTGCTGTAAACAAGCGTTTTAAAAATGCATAATCGTATTCAATTCGAGCTAAAATAGTTCTTTCAGGTTTTAGGTTTTTAATAGAAGAATCGTTTATTTCAAAATTTCGGAATGTAAAATTTAGGTTCAAACGGTTTCCGTTATTTTGTTTTAATACTGTAGTAGCGTTTACGTTTTGGGCAATACTTGCTAAGTAAAAATCAGTGTTGCGCGCTTGATAATCGTTTCTGTTGGTAAAATCTATTCTGTATTTTAGTTTTAAAGTATCGGTATTTTGTAAAAAATAATTGCTTTGGTTATAAGTAAAACTTCCACTTAATAAAGTATCATTAGTTTTAAAAAACTTGCTTTTTTCGGTTAAATAATTTACTCCAGCTTGATGTTTAAATTGTGTTCGGGCATAGCCAGCTTGGTATTTATAAGTTTGGTTTTGGGCAATGCTTTGTTGAAGCGTAGCATTATTTATACTTATGGTTAAATATTCGGCATTTGCATTTAATTGGTTATTTTTATAGGTAAAATTACTTCCAATTTGATTCAATAATCCTACATAATTTTGATTGCGATTATACATTTGTAATTGGTAAAATGCATTGAAAAATTGTTGTTTTTCAACACTTGTTTTGACAGATAAAATGTGTTCGTTATAGCCAGTATCTGTATTATTGGTATTGTTTAATTGTCGGTTAAAAAGCCTATCAAATTCTACATTTCTGTAACGTTCCACATACCTAAAATTATTATCAACCCACTCATAATTAATTTGATTTTGCCAAAGCCAGTTTTTATTTATTTCGTTTTTATTATTTATAAATATTTTGGCTCCAAAACCTTTGTCGTTTTGTTTATCTAAATTGCTAAATAAGTTTCTATTAAAATTACTTTGTGCTACTTCAACAGTTACTTGTGTGTTTTTAAAAGTATTAAAATCAATGGCTGCATTTAACATTTCCATTTTATTGGGAGCAGTAAGTAAAATAACAGGTTCAAAGTTTCCGTTGTTTATTCCAACATATTTAAAAACCCTACCGTTTGCAGCCGATGCAGCTTGAATATAACTGCCATTATTTGCGCCTACATTACTAAATTTAACTTCATAAAACAATGAATCATTTCCTTGTAAGTTTGTAAATACATAAACTCCAATACCTCCCAAAGTATCAGTTTTTCTGTATAAAATTTTAGTATTGCTAAACTCACTAACTTGGTTTGCACCACTTATAACCGCTTGGTTTAAGTTATTGCCAACATTAGCCAATACTAACTTTTCTGCTTCGTTTAATGTTTGCTGAAATGGTTGGTTTTTGTCGTCTTGTTCAGTAAAATAACTTGCTCTTAAAGTGTAATTTTTAGTTTTATAGTTTGTAAAAGTAGTAAATACAGTTCTAGCAAAATTTCTATCACTATACTGAAACTCGGCTACAATTCGGCTGTATTGAGTAATTATTCGTTTTGGAGTAAAAGTAATTTCTCCACTGTTATAATCAATAACATAATCGTTTTGTTCGCCTCGACTAAGTTTTTCTCCATCTAAATAAATGGCTTCTGTACCCGAAATAAGAATAATAAATAATTCGCCATTTACACCATTTAATCGGTAAGGTCCTTGGTTTCCTTCAATAGCGGTTAAGGTATTTCTAGCAAAGCGGCCTCGACTTATGGCAGCATCAGCACCAATTTGTAATGTTGCAGTATCTTTTTTATTTCCTAAAATTGGTTTTATGTCAAAGGCAGTTTGCACTTGTGCACCACGTGATTTTTTATTGTAATTTAAAAAATAACTATCAGTTGGTTTTCGCATTTCAAAATCGCCAATAATTACCTGTGTTTTGTTTTTGGTTAGTTGAATATATACTTTGTCAAAATCTTGCAACTGTTGCGTATTTCCTTCGGGTTGAATAGGGTTATTGTCATCGCTTATAGCAGCTAATACTTCAATGTCGTTATTTATTTTACCACTTAATTGTAAATTTAAATTGGAGTTAACCACCACATTTTGTGCATTTCCTAAACCTAATCCGCGCGAAATACTTCCGTTCATTTTTAAACCATTATCGTAAATTTGGGTATTTAAATTTTCACTTTCGTTAATGGAATACAAAAAAGGATTTAGTGTTTCTCTGCCTTCTTTGTCAATAATATTGGTGTTTTTGTTTTGGTAAATTTTACCAAAATTAAAGTTCGCAACATTATATTTTACTAGTAATGGTGTGTTTTTAGGAAGTTTTAAATTAATTAAAAAACCAGTAAAATAGTTGATTTTAAAATCAATGTTTTCTATAAAACTGCTGTTTTCATTACTTATTACAACCGATTTTTGTAAAATAATTTGAGAATCTAAAGGGATACTATCGGCTATTAAAACAATTGTTTTTTGTCTGTTTTGGCCTATGGCCAATGCAGCAAAACAAACAAAAATAATAACCCCAATTGTGCGCATTAAAGCAAATAAACGAATTTTAGTTTAAAGGTGTATATGATAAATGATTTGTGAAATATGATTTATGAATTTGGGGTGATGCAATTTGTTCAAAGTTGATATCTTAACTAACTAATTAAATATTTTTGGTCAGGAAGTAATTTTCATTTATCATCTTCCATAAACAGGAGGCTCTGAATCATCATCTACATAAATTCCTTTTTCTCTTAAAAAATCTCTTACTTCCAAAAGTTCATGCAAAACTGATGGTGCTATGTTGTAATTATATTTAAAACCATCATCAAACTTTAAATAAAAATTCCTACTTATTGAACTATTACCAAAATTCATTTTAATATTCAATTCTATTAAATTTTCATATTTATAAATGTATTTCTTTTTGAAAAACAAACCATCTATTATGGTAATTTCTTCATCAGTAAAAAAATGCCATGGTCTTTTTCTAAATAATACACAATAAACCAAATTAAGCCAACTATTACCATTACGTATACTCTTCCGCTTGAAAGAAAATAAGCAAACATTTCGACTGTAAAAAAACTAAAAAAATCGCTAAATGAATCCTTAGTAGTTTTGATTTTGATATTCATGATAATGACAAATCTAATAATTTTTGCCCAAGGTCGGTGTCCCCACCACACCTTTTTCAACATATTTTTAAATAATTTACCTTTATTTGCAGCTTCAAATTTATGGATTCAAATAAAGAGTGGTTTGCCGATTGGTTCGATTCGCCATACTACCATATTTTATACAAGGATAGAAATGACAAAGAAGCAGAATTGTTTTTAAACAATATAGTTTCTTTCTTAAATATTCCTACTCATGCTTCCATTATCGATTTGGCTTGTGGTAAAGGCCGCCATTCGGTGTTTTTAAATAAGGCAGGTTTTAATGTTACTGGAGTCGATTTATCAGAAAATAGCATTGTATTTGCCAACCAATTTGCTAACGAAACTTTACATTTTGAAGTGGCAGATTTAAGAACTTTTGAAAGCAAAACACACTTCGATTATGCTTTTAACTTATTTACCAGTTTTGCATATTTTAAATCTGATTTGGAAAACAAACAAGTTTTGAATTGTTTTAAAAAATGTTTAAAACCCAATGGTACTTTATTACTCGATTTTTTTAATGCTGAAAAAGTTATGCAACATAAAAGTTTGTGCGAAACAAAAACCATTGAAGGAATTACATTTAATATCAATAAATTTATAGAAAATAAAAAAATTATTAAGCGAATAGAATTTGAAGTTGATGGACATAATTATTTTTTCCAGGAAGAAGTGCAATTGCTGAACTTGGCCGATTTTAAAGAATTGTTTGCTAAAACCGGGTTTGAAATTTTACATGTTTTTGGTGATTACCAACTTAATAATTACCAAGAAACGGAAAGTGATAGATTAATTTTTATAGCTAAAACTTAAACTAAAATGGAAACAATTATTCAGTACGATAAAATTTGGTTTTTGTTTGTAAATAATACTTTATCCAATCCATTTTTCGATTGGCTTTGTCCTTTACTTCGCAATCAAAAAACATGGTATTTGTTTTATGCTGCTATCATCTATTTTTTTTATAAAAACTATAAAAATGATACTTGGAAAATACTTTTAGTAATTGCGTTGATGATAGTTGTATCCGATCAATTTAGTGCCAATTTGGTTAAAAAAACCTTTATGCGAATTAGGCCTTGCAGCGAACCTTCGTTACATGGAATGGTTAAGCATTTAATTGCAAGTTGCAATGGTTATAGCTTTATTTCGGCCCACGCAACCAACCATTTTGCATTGGCTTTATTTTTTATTTTTTATTTTAAACATTATGGCAAATGGGTAATTTTTATAGCTTTATTTTGGGCTTTTAGCATTGCTTTTTCGCAGGTTTATGTGGGTGTTCATTATCCGTTAGATGTAATTGTAGGGGCTATGGTAGGAAGTTTATTTGGAACTGCTTTTGCCCGTTATAGTTTAAAATTTATAAAATTAACTAATTTAAAAATACATTAAATATATGAATTTTTTATTTTTAATTGTATTATTTATTTCTCCATTTTTGGGTTCATTGGCTGCGCTTTTTTCAAACAGCTACGATGAAAAAAAATTGAAATTATTGTTGTCGTTTGCAGGAGCTTATTTGTTTTCCATAACAATTTTAAGTTTAATGCCCGAAGTATATTCATCGGCAAATAAATATACTGGTGTTTTTATTTTAGGTGGTTTTTGGTTTCAAATTTTACTAGAAAGGTATTCAAAAGGAATTGAACATGGACATTTTCATTTACACGATGTAGTTAAAAAACATGTTATTCCATTTGGAATAATAGCCAGTATGTGTTTACATACCTTTTTGGAAGGAATTCCTCTTGGTGCATTTATTGAAAATAATACTAAAATTGGTTACTCCATTTTAGTTGGAATTGCGTTACACGAATTTCCCGCTGCATTTGCTTTGGCAATAATTTTAAAAGGATTGAAATTAACAAATAGAACTATTTTAATATTAATGACCATATATTGTTTAACCTCTCCTTTTGGAGCTATTTTAAGTTATTCATTAAATTACAATGTATCTGAAAGTGTTTTTAGTCAATTTATGGCATTTGTAATCGGTACATTTTTACATATTTCCACCACCATTTTATTCGAATCAAGCGAACACCATAAATTTACTAAATTAAAAACTTACGCTGTTTTTATTGGAGTTTTATTGGCTTTATTTGTGGTATTTATTCAATAAAATTGTTAACAACCTTGAATTGATTTTGTGAAATTTGCTTTTAATTTGAATCAAATAATAAATTCATGTTATCAATATTTCATTTTTTTGTAGCCTTATTGGTTATATATGTAGCATATAATGTTTTTTATTTGTGTTTTTATGCTATCTGTTCCCTTTTTGGAAGTAATAAATTAGCTCCTGAAAATCCAATTAAAAACAAAATTGGGGTAATGATAATTGCATATAAAAATGACCATGTTATTTTAGAAAGCATTGAAGAAAATTTGAAACAAACTTATCCTAAAGATAGGTACGATTTAATTGTAGTTGGCGATCATTTACAACCTGAAACTGTAGCAAAGTTAAATGCAATGCCTATTAAAGTAATTGCTTTCGATTTGCCTTATTCAACCAAAGGAAACAGTGTAAAAAGAACTGAAGAAATGATTAGAGAAAGCGATTACGACTACATAGTAATGCTTGATATTGACAATGTAATGGAGGTTGATTTTTTAAACAAATTGAATAACGAATTAACTGATAATGTAATAATAGTTCAAACTCATAGAACTGCTAAAAACTTTGATACTCCCATTGCAATTTTAGATGCTTTTAGTGAAGAAATAAATAATTCAATTTTTAGAAAAGGACATGTTGCCATTGGTTTACAAACAGCATTAATTGGTTCGGGAATAGCAATGACAAAATCGTTTTTCTTAAACGATGTATTAACTATAAAAGCAGTTGGTGGTTACGACAAGGAAATGGAACTGATTATGGCTTTAAATAAAGTTAAAACCAAATACACTCCAGATATTGATGTGTATGATGAAAAAACAAGGTATATTGACGATTTGAATAAACAAAGAACCCGTTGGTTTGCTGCACAATTTTTCTATTTAAGAACCAATTTGGTTAAATCGTTTTTAAGTTTATTTACAAATAGTAATGTAAATTATTTTAATAAAACTTTGCAATTAATGTTAATGCCCAAAGTTTTGGTTTTAGGATTTTCGTTTATCTTGCCATTTATAACTTATTTTTTTTATAATGAATTGTTTCCGTTAAGTATAACTACTTTTATAGCTGTGCTTGTTGCTGCAGTTTTAGGTTTACCAAAAAGATATTACAAAAGAGAGTATTTTTCAGCTTTAACACGATTACCAATAGTGTTTTTAACTTTATTAAAAAGTTTAGCAAAAATTAAAGGAGCCAATAGGTCGTTTATTGCAACACCTCATCACACAAAAGATAGTAAATAATTTATTGTTTTTGGCTAGCTAAAAGAAACATGATAGCCATTCTAACTGCAACCCCATTTTCTACTTGGTCAAGTATTATTGAATGTTTGCTATCTGCCACATCGCTAGTAATTTCTACGCCTCGGTTAATTGGACCTGGATGCATTACTACAATTTCTTTGTTTAGTGAATCTAGTCGTTGTTTATCCAAACCATAAAGCATACTGTATTCGCGCAGCGAAGGAAAATATTTTATGTCTTGTCGCTCCAATTGAATGCGTAAAATATTGGCCACATCGCACCAGTTTAAAGCTTTCATTAAATCGGTTTCTACTTTTACTCCTAGGCTTTCAATATGCTTAGGAATTAAAGTTGTAGGGCCACAAACCATTACTTCGGCTCCTAATTTTTTTAAGCAAATAATATTTGAAATAGCAACTCTCGAGTGCATGATGTCGCCCACAATTACTACTTTTTTTTCAGCTACTTTTCCAAGTTTTTCTCTTATTGAAAAAGCATCTAACAACGCTTGAGTTGGGTGTTCGTGGGTTCCATCACCCGCGTTTATAATATTAGCATTAATGTGTTGCGATAAAAATATAGCTGCTCCTGGAGCTGGGTGGCGCATTACCACCATATCTACCTTCATTGCCAAAATATTATTTACAGTATCTATTAAAGTTTCACCTTTGGATAGGGAAGAAGATGAAGCAGAAAAGTTAACTATATCGGCACTTAAACGTTTTTGAGCCAATTCAAATGAAATACGTGTTCTGGTAGAGTTTTCGAAAAAAATATTTGCAATAGTTACATCTCTAAGCGATGGTACTTTTTTAATTGGGCGGTTAATAACAGTTTTAAAACCATCGGCTGTTTCAAAAATTAACTCTATTTCATCTTGGCTTAAGTCTTTTATACCAAGTAAGTGTTTTTGTGTAAATTTTTTCATTTTTGTTTTTTGCTTTAAATAATTGTAAGTAATTAAAATTGTTTAATCACTAATTATCATGGCTGCATCAGCTTTGTTATTTTCCTTCCATTCCACTTTTACTTTATCATTCGATCGGGTGTCTACTGTTATTCCGGTATAATCAGGTTGAATTGGTAAATGCCTACTATATCTTCTATCAATCAATACCATTAATTCCACTTTATCTGGTCTACCAAAATCAACCAAAGCATCTAGTGCCGAACGAATACTTCTGCCTGTATACAAAACATCATCAATTAAAACTACTTTTTTATTTTCTACAGTAAAATTAATTTTCATTTCGCTTGGCACTATTTGTTCATTACCTCTTCTAAAGTCATCTCTATAAAACGAAATATCCAATTCGCCATAAGTAATAGAATTGTTATACGTTATTTCATTTAATCTTTTCAAAACTCGTCTGGCTAAATAAATGCCCCTTGGCTGTAAACCAATAATTGCAGTGTTTTCGAACAATCCATGCTTTTCTATTAGCTCATAACAAAGCCTATCAATAACAATACTGAATTGTTTTTTTTCTAAAATAATTTTACTGTTAATAGGCATACTTCAATATAAATAATATATTTTTTAAAAACGGTTTAATGGTTACAAATTTGCATAAATTAATTTATAATATATAAATTTTACATCTCTAATAATTTAAAAGCATGTATTTTATCTTTATACAATTGATTTTTCAATTCATCTAATCCATTAAATTTTTCTTCATTTCTTAGTTTTATTTCAAATTCAATTTTCAACTCTTCATCATAAATTTCTTTATCAAAATTAAAAATATTTACTTCAATGCTTCGTACTTTGTTTGATACAGTGGGGTTGTTTCCAATATTAAGCATGCCACCAAACTTTTCTTTATTGTACCAAACCCATACAGCATAAACGCCATCTTGAGGTATTAATTTTAAACTATTTTCTATTTCAATATTGGCAGTTGGATAACCAATGGTTCTACCTAATTGCTTGCCTTTTATTACTTTTCCCTCAATACTGTAATTGTTACCTAAATATTTTTTTGCTGTTTTAATATCGTTATTCAATAAAGCTTGTCTTATTTTAGTTGAACTAACTGCAACATCATCAATATCTTGTTCGGGTATTTCTTCCACTTCAAATCCATATAAATCTGATGATTCTTTTAAGTGCTCAAATGAACCCTCTCTGTTTTTTCCAAATCGGTGGTCGTAGCCAATCACTAAAGTGTTTGTTTTTAATTTATTAACTAAAAAATCTCTAATAAACTGTTCCGATGTTTGACGGGAAAACTCCTTTGTAAAAGGCAAAACAATTAAATGGTCAATTCCTGTTTTTTCTAATAAATGTATTTTTTCATTTAAAGTACTCAAAAGTTGTAATCCATTATCGTTTGGAAATAATACAATTCTTGGGTGTGGCTCAAAAGTAATTAAAACAGTTTCACCATTTTTTATTGATGCAATTTGTTTTAACCGTTCTATTATTTTTTTGTGGGCCAAGTGCACACCATCAAAAGTACCTTGGCTAACAATGGCATTTTTTATTTGTGGTATATTTTTTATATCGTAATGAACTTGCATTTTTTATTAATAAAATTTTGTAAAGCCTATCATTTTTCTTGCTTCGTTTATGGTTTTTGAAGCACTTTCTCTGGCTTTTTCAGCTCCATTTTTTGCAATTTTACCTAACATTTCATCGTTTCCTTTTAGGTCATCAATTTTTTGTTTTATTGGTAAAATAAATGCAGCCATATCTTCAGCCAACTGTTTTTTCATATCGCCATATCTGATGCTACAATTTGCAAAAGTATTTTTATAATGCTCAATTACATCATTGGTTGAAACTAATTCCATCAATTCAAATAAATTTTGAACTGCTTGGCTAGGAGTGGAGTTTGGCAAAGTTGGAGTAATATCGGTTACCGCTTTCATTATTTTTTTTCTAACTGTAACATCGTCATCATTTAAATTAATAACAGAATTATCTCCATCGCTTTTACTCATTTTTCCTCCGCCTTGTAAGCCTGGTACTTTTACTAAAAGGTTACCATAATTAAATGCTTGCGGTTCAGGAAAAAGGTTGTTATTATAAATTCTGTTAAATCTGTTTCCAAATGTTCTTGCCATTTCCAAATGTTGTTCTTGATCTTTGCCTACAGGCACTTTTAATGCCCTATGAATTAATATATCGGCAGCCATTAAAACCGGATAAGTAAGTAATCCTGCATTGATGTTATCAGGATGCGATTTTGCTTTTTCTTTAAAAGAAGTTACTCTCTCTAATTCACCTTTGTAAGCATGCATATTAAGCAATAGATATAATTCGGCTATTTCGGGCAAATCGCTTTGAATATAAATAGTACTTATTTCTGGGTCTATACCACAAGCTATGTATTCAGCTAAAACTTGTTTTACATTTTGGTGTAAATCAGTTGGATTAGGATGAGTAGTTAATGAATGATAATCTGCAATAAAAAAATAGCAATTATAATCGTACTGCATTTTAATAAAGTTTTTAACAGCACCCATATAATTTCCTAAATGCAAATTTCCTGTTGGCCTTATACCACTTACAACTATTTCCTTATTCATTTTTTATTGTTAAATACTGTTGCAAAATATATTTAAATTGAACAAACCACAATTGTTTAATTGTAAGACATTGTTTTTTAAAAACTTATTATATATTTGAGCGTTACAAATAATTATATGAAGAAAAATTTTACTATTTTAATGCTCTTAGTTAGCACCTTTTCAATTGCTCAAATTAGCAACACCGAACTGTTACAGTACCTTAATAAACTAGGGTTCAAAAATTTAAAAACGAATGATTTTATTGTCAATAGTTCATCAACCGATAAGAAAACAGGAATTACGCACATTTATTTTAAACAAGCCATAAATGGAAATGAAATTTTTAATACCCAAAGTAGTATTCACGTTGATAAAAACAAAAATATCCTTTCTAAGAATTTGGTAATCAACAATATTTCTGTTGTATCAAACAATCAAATATTAAATGGAAATGCTGTTTTAACAATTGCTTTGAAAGAAGCTTCAATTGTAAAAAAGGTGTTAAATAAAGTTGAAATAACAAATGATTTTAATTTTAAACTAATTGATAAAAATGTTTCAAGTGAAGAAATTGTAGGTAAAAAAGTTTTTTATTTAAAAAATGGTCAACTATTAAATGCTCATCAAGTTGAAGTTTATAACGATGAAACTTCAGAATGGTTAAACATAATTATTGATGCGGAAAATGGTTCTATTATTGAAAAAATAAATTATACCACAAAATGCAATATTGATGATATAAAAATAAATAATGAAAGTAATCCATATATTTTTCAATTTGATGATGAAAATAAATTAGGAAAAACAGGTACTAAAGGAACATACAATATTTTTCCAATTCCTTTCGAAAGTCCATCTTTTGGAAACAGAAATTTAGTTTCAGATGTTCATGATTTATCTGCTTCTCCATATGGTTGGCACGATACAGATGGTGTGCAAGGGCATGAATTCACTATTACTAGAGGTAATAATATTTGGGCTAAAGAAGATACTTTAGCTAGTAACTCAACCACAAGCGGATATTCTCCTAATGGTGGAACCGATTTGACTTTTGATTTTCCTTATAATATTGATAATAATCCAAGAGCAAATTTAAATGCATCAATTACAAATTTGTTTTACATGAATAATATAATGCACGATGTGATGTATCAATATGGATTTGATGAAGAAAGTGGAAATTTTCAAATGAAAAATTATTCAGGAAAAGGATTACAAAACGATTTTGTTTGGGGTGATGCTCAAGATGGAAGTGGAACCAATAATGCAAATTTTAGTACCCCAGTTGATGGAGTAAAACCTAGAATGCAAATGTTTTTATGGGGAAATAATTTAGCTGCTACTTTAAAAGATCAAATTCAAATTGATTATCCAAGTAGTATTGCAAAAAAATACCAAGGTATTATCTCAACATTTGGACCTAAATTAACCAATACACCAATTTCTGGAAAATTAGTTTTAGTAAATGATGGTAGTTCACAACCTACATTGGGTTGTAATACACTAGTAAATGCTGATTCATTAAAAGGAAATATTGCATTGATAGTAAGAGGCACTTGTGGCTTTACTACTAAAGTACAAAATGCACAAAATGCAGGTGCTATAGGTGTTTTGGTGGTTAATGATAGAACTACTACACCTACAGCCATGACAGGTACTAGCACTACCATTAACATTCCTTCTTTAGCCATAAGCCAAGCAAATGGAAATTCATTTATTCAAACTTTAACAACCGATTCAATTTTATTAAGTTTATTTGATTCAACCATTGTTACTGCCGGAAATAGGACTTATGATAGTGATTTTGATAATGGAGTTATTGCTCACGAATATGGACATGGCATATCAACACGCTTAACTGGAGGACCAGGAAATTCTTCATGTTTAACAAATCAAGAACAAGGTGGAGAAGGTTGGAGCGATTTTTTTGCTTTGGTTTTAAGTGCAAAACCTTATGAAACTAATATAACAGGAAGGGGTATAGGAACGCATTTAATTGGGCAGGATACAAACGGTGTTGGCATTCGACCTTATAGATATAGCAGAAGTATGACCATTAATCCGGTAACTTATAATAACATAAAAACTTTGTCTGTTCCTCATGGAGTAGGTTTTGTATGGTGCAGTGCATTGTACGATATATTGTTAGATATGATTGACAAATATGGTTTCGATGAAAATATTTATACTGGAACTGGAGGAAATAATAAAACATTAGAATTAGTAATTATGGGCTTGAAATTACAACCATGTAATCCTGGTTTTATGGACGCAAGGGATGCTATTATTTTAGCAGATTCATTATTAAATGGTGGTGCAAATAAATTATTGTTATGGAAAGCATTTGCACGAAGAGGAATGGGAGCAAATGCAAGCCAAGGTTCAAATACTTCAAGGTCTGACGGTGTTGATGGATTTAAACTTCCAGCGGAATTGTCAGTATCGATTAACGAAACTTTAAGTAATCAAACTATTGAGGTTTACCCTAATCCATCGAAAGGAATTTTTACTATTAATGCAAGTTTTGATTTTGGTGATTTCGAATACAATTTAGTAGATGTAACTGGAAAAAATGTTTTAATTAACTTGATTAATAAAAACGAAAATTCAGCCAATTTTAATGCTTCTAATTTAAAGGCAGGTATTTATTTTATTACTATAAAATCGGTTTATGGAAGTGTAACTAAAAAGTTAGTTATAGAAAATTAATAATTACAAAGTCTTCTACTTTATTTGAAGCGCAAGAAAAGTACGATTGTTATAAATCAATCGTACTTTTTTTATGAAATAACATCATTAAATTTAGCTAATAAGTCATTTCAGCTATAAGTGAAGCAATTTGAGGGTATTTGTTAATTAAATCTGTTCTATCGGCTAGTATTAAATCGGTAAAATTAAAACCCGGAGCTACCGTGCAACCTACTAAACTAAAACCATTTTTAACTTCGCAACGCGAACCAAACCAATTACCAGCACTTACCATACATTGAAAAGTTTCTCCGTTTTCTAAATCAGTTCCTAGTTTATGGGTAAGTAAATTTCCATTACTTTCTATTTCGTAAACTGTTAAAGTATTGCCTGCATAAAAATGCCAAACTTCATCGCTTGCTATTTTATGAAAAGCTGAAAATTGATTGTGTTGTAGCAAAAAATAAACAGCTGTACTGGCATTGGTAATACCTTTAAAATTTTCATTTAAAGCATTATTAGCTATTACCATTTTGCTTCTATAAGTTTCTTTAAAAGCTCCACCTTCTAAGTGGTTATTAAGTGCTAACTTATTTATATAATATGCTGCATTTTTTTCCATAAAAATTACATGTTAATTGAAAAAATAAAGGCCACAATCATTAATACACTAAAAATATAATACTCTACCACTGGTGTATATTCCTTAAACCTAATTCCTTCTATTTTACAATAAATTACTAACTGAATTTTTTCGACTAAAAATGAAATAACCGTAGCATAAGCAATTCCTGTAATTCCCATAAATTGAACAAACCAAATGGCTAAGATTACATTTACGATTAACACATTGGTTGAAACTAAATAGAAAGCCCTAGTTTTTATAAGCCCTGTTAAAACTGTTTGTGGAAATATTAATCTACTAATTATTAATAATAATGAAATATTGAAAATTTTATACCCTTCTGCTAAATCATTGTTATATAGCCAAATGTACATGTATTTACTTACAAAAAGTAAAATAATTGCTAAAGGAAAAAGCCAATATATTAACTTTCTACTGCTATTTTTTAACTTTTTCAATCCAATATTTAAATTACCATCTCTATTTAAATTGGCAATTTCGCCACTATAAATATTGCTTAATGAGTTTGCCATAATTAAAAATATTGGTAACTCTTTAGCACCATATCTAAAAACAGCAAAATCGGTTTCAGTAAAAGAATGTTCCACTATAAAAGCATTGATGTATTCCATACTTCCACCTAATAAAATAGAAAACATAAATGGCAATACCTTGATCATAAACTCCTGAATAAGCCTTGTATTTATACTAATGGTTGAATATTTTAGTAATAATATAATTGTATAATTAAATTTTAAAAGGGCTAATATTACTAATAAATTAACAGCTAAATTTAAAGTTTGCTTAAAATACAAAGGAACGCACAACAACAATAAATGAGCGGTAAAAGTTATTATTCCCCAAACTATAAGCGATTTATATTTACCCTTTAAATAAAAAATATAATCAACTATAAAAGTTGGAGTATTTAAAAAAACTACCAATGCAAACATTTGAAATAAGTAGGAATCTTCTTTTTTGTATAATCCAAATGAATAAGTAATAATAGCAGCTATTAAACCAAATGCTACCATCAATACAAATGCGTTAAACAAAATTCTTTTTTGTTTATCATTATTGCTTGCATTAAAAAAAGGAACAAGGGTATTGCAAATACTCGAAACCCAAAAAAATGTTAAACTCGAGCTTACCACCATTAAAAGTTCATACCTGCTTATAATGCTAGTTCCGTATCCAGGATTAAATCTATAAAAAGCAATTTTAGCTAATAAAATTGATATTAGAAAAAAACTACCATACCTCAAAAATTGATAAATTTGAAGTGAGTTATATTTTGTTAAATTAAATTTTAGTTTATTTATCAACTTGGTTTACAGGTAAAATATTACCATCTTTATTAACCCATTTAGAACAAATGAAAAAGTATGCCATGCTCATATACATTACATATCCAGTAGGGTTTTGTCCCAGAATTTGATTTCCATAACTTGCAAACATAATTCCAAAATAACCAGCACATAGTGCCATCATTTCAGTTTTTAACTGTGGGTCTTTTATTCGCAAAGTATTATAAATTCCAACACCTAAACATATAAATAAATGCATTAAATGCAAAGTTAAACCTACAAGACCCATTTCAACCCAAATTTTAACATACCAACTATCTAATTGAACAGAGCTTAACCATCGACCTTTATAAAACCTATCGCCCCAACTACCTCCTGTGCCAATCCCACTACCAATAGGCCTTGAAGCCATAAAACCTTTAAGTTGTTTTTGATTTTCGAGTCGAACAACTAAAGAAGCATCATTTGGGTCGAGCCCGGTTCTCATTCGTTGAATTTGGTAATTTGTACTACCAATATATGTGAATTTTAAAACCCCCAAAAATAAACCACCTATAATTCCCCCAATAATAAGTATTCTTAAATTACCTACAATTACTAAGTAAAGAAACATACCCGTAATAATTACAAATAAAGGTCCTCGACTACCAGAAAGTGCGTAGGCCCAAAAAAGTATTAGAAACGATATCCAATAAAATATTTTTTGTTTTTTGGTATTAGTGGGTGATAAAGCTAGTATGATACAAAATACTGCAACATGCGCCATTCCTGCACCAAATTGTCCTGCATCAGAGTAAAATGACCATATACGAATTCTGCCATGTATAAAATGAGTAATAGATGCCCCATCATCTAACCATTGTCTTTCTCCATCAGTAATTCCTATATAATGTTGTTTAAAAGCATAAATTGATGCAAACAGTGACCAATAAATAATCATTTTAATAAATAGAGTTAAATCTTCTCTATTAGGAAATAAAATTAAAGTAAGTGGAATTTGTAAAACCATGTAAAATCCTATTCCTCTCATGGCATAAAACCAAGCCTCTTTACTAGTTGCTTCAGGGTTAAATAATTCAAATACAATATAACCCATCCAAATTAAAGCAAGCCAAAATACTGTATTATTTATTTGGGATGCTTGTTGCTTTTTTATAGAAAAAAAACAAGCAATAATTGTTATTACTAATAAGCCATCAACAATAAGTCCGAAAGGAATGACAGGGGGAAAAAAACGTGTTAAACCATTAACTATAAAGCTATAATGAAATACAGAAAGTAAACCTATTCTAGGGTATTTAAAAACGTAAATTAAATAGCCTATTAGAAATGGAGCACAAATTAATATTGCAGCAAAGTTAACACCAATTTTAGCGACCAATATGCCTAAAAATACGGCAAGAGTAGATACTCCAAAAGAGATTAACAATTCATTTGATTGTTTTTTTTTTCTTACTGAAGTAAGCATATTTTAATACTTTTGACCTCCAAAAACTAACTTTAGTTTTTTTCTAAATGCAGATCGATGTTTAGGAATTTCACCATAAATACCTTCCAATAAATCAGGTACCACTCTATTAAGTAAAACTTTTACTTTATTTTGTTTTATGTTTTCAAATTCTTTTAAAATTCGTTTATCACTATTTGTCCAACTTTTATGGGCATGAACAGTTAAAATTGAAATGTCTGATTGATCTAAAATTTGAATAGGAATTGGATATTTGTTTAAACTAGGTAATTCTATAATTATAAAGCTGTGTTTACCTTCTTCTAATGGTTTATTATTATGCGCTTCAATCAAATCTGTAATACTATCGGCATCAACTAATTTATCAATAACTTTATATTCTTTAATTTGTAACTCGCTATGTATTTTTTGTCTAGATCCGTAATCGAATTTGGCAGAAGTTTCAGGATATAAAAGTATTACATCGTTTTTAATTTGTGCTAATTTTGATGCTATTAAACTTGAAAAATAACTTTTTCCTTCTCCATTTTTTGTACTTAATATGGTAATTACGTGTCTATCTGGTTTATGATTGAATTTTTTTAATTCAATAAAAATTGAGTTGATTACTCTTTGAACCAAAGCTGAATTCATTTCAGCCAAATTAACAATCCTACTCGAATTTAATTCCAAATCGGGCAATGCACTTAAAAGAGGTAAACCTATTTGCGATTCAACTCTTTCAGGGGTTCTTACTGAATTATTCAATAATTCAGCTGCAATATAGTATGCCAATAGAAATATAAAACCACTTAAAAAACCAATAATTATTAATAAACCTCTTTTTGATGGTAAAGGACTAATAGGAAAAAAAGGACTATCAACAGTTTTTAAATTGTTACTCATTTCAATATTTTTTTGACGGAGCTTAGCTAAATTTAAACCATGTAAAATAGATAAATATTCTTTTTCATTAATAACTATTTCTCTGTCTAATTGACTCATGGTAGAGCCAAGCGGTGCAAATTGAGCATAGATGCCTTCATATTGTTTTATTCGGGTTTCAAAAACCATTAATCTTCCTCTACTTTCCTCTAATTCTACCAATTTATCTAGCCATTCGTTTAACAATGCCTGTTGAGGAATCCATTCAATATTATTATTTAAATTATAAAACTCTCTTGCTTTGTCTCTTATTTTATCTTTTAGTAAATCCAATTCGTTTTCCATATTTTGAATTTGATTTTCATTCATTTTATAAGCTTTAGCATTGGCAATATTTATATTTAATTGCGATATATCTTGACGAATTTTAATCATTTCGTCATTGTTTTTTAATACATCAGAGTATTTAGCCATTTTTTCTTCAATCCTCACAATTGCAGAAGTTGCAGCTTCAAATTTCATTTTCTCTTTGTAATAATCTGAAGTTAAATCTTCTTTACTTTCAGCTACAAACTTTGCTTGTTCGTAGTAATTAATAATTTTATTGTTTATACCAAAATCTCTTAATTTAATTTCAGAACTTTGTAATGAGTTAAAAGATAATTTAAGTTGTTCTTCAAAATACTTTACAACATCATTTGTTTCTGAACCCTTTATAGACTTAAACCTTTTTGAAAATGTTTCTATTAAAAATATTAACATGTTTACAGCAATACCTGGATCGTTAGTTTTTAAAGTCATTTCTATCATATCCGAGCTAGCTTTTCTATTAGCTGTCATTGCACTTAATATATATTCAGGGTTATATATACTGTTTTTACCATTTAAAATATACCTTACTATGTTTTTATTTGAGCTATCTTTTAATGAATTTAATTTTTTATATGTATTTTCAAAACTACCAGGTACTATTAATTTTGATTTTTCCTCATCTGATATTAAATCTTTAAGATTTTCAAAAGCATTTTCACCAATTATATCAGGAGTTACTTGAGTTAATAGTAAATGTTGAGCTAATAATTTTAAAGCAACTTCTTCTAATGTTTCTCTACTTTTTATTGTTATCAATAAGTTATCGAAAGCATTATTAACCTCCAACATGTCTATTTTAGTTTCACTATCATCAGTAATGCCATAACCCGATGCAATTCCTGTATAAATTGTAGCACTTGTTTGGAATTCTCTTTCTTGGTTTGCAGTTAATAAATAAACTGTTGTAGCCAATATTAGAGGAAAACTAAACAAGTATTTCCATTTATTAATTATTATTTTTATGAATGAGATTAATGTCATTAATGTATTGAACTATCTTTTTTTAAAATTATATAAAGGTACAGTTAGGGTAGTTTCAAATTTATAATACGATGATAGAAAATCGCGACTTGCTATTTCAAAAGAAGTTTCACTCATGGCTAAAAGTCCCCTTATTCGGCTTAATTCAGAAGGTGGAATTTTCCCTCTTTTCATTTCTACCAACGACAATTCTGCTGCAATTCTTGTTGTTTCCAAATCCTGACTTTTTACTAAGAGTAATTTTTGATTTGCTATTAAATTAAAGTAATCTTCAATTATTATCCGCTTATACATTCTTCGAGCTTCTTCTTGTTTATGTTTTGCCACATCAGTTTCATGTAATAACGATTTTAGTCTAGCGTTTCGTCCAAATAAATCTCCTAAAGGAAATACTACATTAATACCAAACCGATATCCTGCATTTAAATTTTGTGTGGCCAAATCATTTGGTTGATTGCTGGCAATTATATTGTTTAAGTTATTACCATAACCCCAATTATAAAATAATTGAATAGAGTTTAAATAAACCCATTTCATGTATTCTCTATTGTATTTAAACTTATTGCTTTCAGCAATTGCTGTTTTTACATTTGCCGAAATTTCAGTTGCATATAGTAAAATGGTATCAAGCGAAATAAGTTGCTCTTCTAAACTTTTGTTAAAATCAAAAATGGCTGTATCAATTTTTTGAATTGTAATTTCTCCTTTAACATTTTCTAACTTATACCTTAAACTATCTTCATGTGTTAATTTTATTTGACTAAAAACCTCGCAGTTAATCACTAACATAAAAAAAACAATGAAATAATATTTTTTATTTATCAATTTTAAAAGCATTTTTTTAATTAGAGTTTATTAAACATATAGTATTCAAAATAACATCATTGTTAAAGTTTACGCAAATTTGAATTAGCTATATAATAAACATGCTTTTGTGCTTTGTTCAGTTTATTGTATTTTTTTTAAAAATTTAAACCTTTGTAAAAAAAACAAATCAATAGGATATATAAATAAAAATATAAATTATGGGAAGATTAATCAAATTAAGTATTTTGTTAGTAATGGTAATTACTTCAAACGAGTTATTTGCTCAAAAAAGTGCAGAAGAAAAAGCTATATTAGTGGCATCAAAAATAAATGAAAAGTTAGTTTTAACTTCTGATCAACTTCAAAAAGTTACTGTCATTTATACTGCTCATTTTAACAACATAAATACCTTAAAAGAGCAAACTAAAAATACTCCTAAAGAGGAAAAAGTGAAGTTGTTTAAAGAACAATGGAAAAATACTGATAAGCAAGTTAAAGATATTTTAACTGCCGATCAGAAACTAAAATACGACCAAGCAAAGAAAGATACAAGGCAAGCAATAAAGAAAAGAAGAGCGAATAAAGCTAAAAAAGAGAAAAAAGAAATTGGAAACGATGGAGTAGAGGAGTTGCTTGATGAAGAAGCTTATTAATTAAAATAGAAACATATAAAAAAGCACCAAATATTTAAAAATATTTGGTGCTTTTTTATGATTTATAAATTATTTTTTTTCAATTCATTTACGGCAAAATCGCAAGCCCTAGCTGTTAAAGCCATATAAGTTAACGAAGGATTTTGACACCCACTTGAAGCCATACAACTTCCATCTGTTATAAAAATATTTTTAACATCGTGCATTTGGTTGTGTTCGTTTAATACCGATGTTTTCGAATCTTTTCCCATTCGGGCAGTTCCCATTTCGTGTATTGCAGTTCCAGGATTCATGTAATCAAAAGGTTTAATGTTTTTAAATCCTGATTTTTCTAACATTTCAACAGCATTAAGTTGTGCATCTTTTCGCATAGCAATATCATTTTTACCATGTTCAAAATTGATGTTAACAATTGGTATTCCCCACTTGTCTTTTTTGTCAGCATCTAACCATATTTTATTTTCTTCATTTGGTAAACATTCGCCCCAAGCTCCCATCCACATAGTCCAAGGCCCAGGAGTTGTAAGCTTCTCTTTAAAAGCTTCACCAAAACTATCATCATCTTTCATTACATCTGGCCATTCACTTCTTTCCCCATCGGCTTGGTAGCCATAACCTCTTACAAAATCAGGATGTTTGGTTTGCTCATTTAAATTTCTAAATCGAGGAATATATATACCTGCTGGTCTTCGGCCTTCGTAATACTTATCGGTGAAGCCATCATGGGTTCCCATAGCTCCAATTCCTTTGTGGTGATCCATTAAGTTTTTACCTACTTGGTTGCTGCTATTTCCTAATCCGTTTGGAAAAGAAGTAGAGGTGGAGTTTAATAAAATAGCAGCAGTAGCGATGGTAGAAGCATTTAAAAAAATAATTTTAGCATGAAACTCCATGGTTTCGTTAGTAAGTTCGTCAATAATTATAACTCCTTTTGCTTTTTTTGTTTTGGGGTCGTATATAATTTCTTTTACAATGGAATGAGGCCTTAAAGTTAAATTACCTGTTGCATTTGCCGCAGGTAACGAAGCTGAATTACTACTATAATATCCACCGTAAGGGCAACCTCTACTACATAAGTTTCTAAATTGGCATGGTCCTCTGTCTTTATATCCTTTAGTTAAATTTGCTACTCTTGAACTAATAACCCATCTGTTTTCAAAATTATTTTTAACTGATTCGGCCAAATGTTTTTCAATGCAATTCATGTCCATTGCAGGCAAATATTCACCATGCGGTAAGTGTGGAATATTATCAGCACAACCACTTACACCAATAAAATTTTCTACATAGTTATACCAAGGCTCTAAATCTTTGTATCTAATTGGCCAATCAACTCCATGTCCATCTTTTAAATTTGCTTCAAAATCTAAATCGCTAAAGCGATACACTTGCCTGCCCCATATTAATGAACGGCCTCCCACTTGGTAACCTCTTATCCAATTATATGGCTTGTGTTGAATGTAAGGATGCTCTTGGTCGTTTACATAAAAATGTTTGCTACCTGGGTTATAACTTAAACTTTGAATTGGGTTATTTTTTTTGTCTTCATCAGTTAACTCTAATCTGTTTTCAAACTCCCAAGGATGTTTCATGGCAGTTGTATAATCTTTGACATGCTCCACTTGCCTTCCTCTTTCTAAAACCAAAGTTTTTAAACCTTTTTCACAAAGTTCTTTTGCAGCTAAACCTCCTGTTATACCACTGCCTATTACTAATGCATCATATGTAATTTGTCTTTTGGCTTTAATATTTAAATTAGTTGAAATTGAATCACTCATAATATTTTTTTTTATTTAGTAGCCCACGATTTTTGGCCTTTGGTATAATTGGTACATCCTATAAAATGTGTGGGAACATATTGATAAGCCAATCCTTCTTTAGCACCTAATTTTGAAGTACAATATCCAATAGAAGTAGTTTCTTTTAAAATAGAAAAGAATGATTTTCCCAATATTTTATTTTTAACTTTACCTAAATTTCCACTGAAGTTTTTGCCATTTTCTTTAAAATGTAAAACTATTTCTTGTTTTTGTTTTTTATCTAAATTAATAAATAGCTTTCCATAAGTATTTTCCGAATACAACTGAACCTCTTTTAATCCATTAATGAAATTATTTTTATAAACTTTATCGTTCGATTTTTTAATTGCATAAATTATGTATTCAAAAACATTCGATTCTTTAGCTCCTGGGGTATTGGTTTTTGGAATAATAACTTCGCTTAATTCAGCAATTAATTCCTTGTTATTTTCTAAGTATTCTATATCTGGATTTCCTTTTGTTTTGGCTATTTTATAACCATAAAAAGACGCAATTGAACCTACACCTAATATAGATATAGTTGCAATAAATTTTTTTCTATTCATAAATATAATTTAACAACTGTTTTTTGTTTTTGAACAGATGCAATATAGAAATAGAAATAATATGAAACGAGGGTTTATAAAGTTTTTTTATCTTTATAACTTATAAAATGTTGAAAATTATGTACGGTAAAAACTACTTATTTCTTTTATAAAATTTACTACTGTTTCTATAACCATTTTGGTTGGTGTACCAATCGTTATAAGTTGTAGAATTACTTTGAACCCAATTCCCAAACTTTAAATAAGTTGAGATTATATCGGTTTTTTCGGTTGGATAATCAAAACGAATAGGAATATTTATAGCCCAAGGTAATTTGGTGTTTTTTGCCACATAAAATCTATTTTCTGCCACACTGGTATTATCGCTTCCAGTTCCAAACTTACTGGGATCTGCCAATGAAGTGGGTCTTTTACCTGGTAAATGAATTTCATAACCCCTTCCATATCCTGCATTGTTATTCCATATAAAAGGATTGTATTCATTTAGTCCAAAATCTCTTAATGTAGGACCGTTTGATACATCGAAACTAATGTTAAAATCTACCGAGTCAGACGATGGTTGATTCATATCGGTATTCCAGTTTTGCATTGCAGTTCTTGAATTACTAAATAAAGTAACTACCGTATTTGTTTGTCCGTTTTCCAAAGTTCCTCCAATTACATTTTGTGCTTTTTCTTTAACCAATGGAAATTCAACACCAAAGCCTAATTTTAATGCACCTCCGGTAGCAAACAAGGTAAACTTACCTTTTAACTTTACCACTACGTTTGAAGCATTGGTTATAACATTGTATCTGTAACCCATTACCAAATCGTTTAAATCATAGTCGCCTTTAAAAGGCCATAAATCTTCAAAAGCAACAGTTGCAATTCCGGCAGATGAAGGATAAAAATTATTAAATGCTTTAGTTGGGTCGGTAGGATAGTCTTCTAAATTGTCGTTTATCCCATCATTGTCAGTGTCAGTAGTTGATATGCTAACTGTGCTATTTCCTTCTACATTTCAACTCGAAACTGGTATATACAATGAACAACCCAAAACAGCACCTGAACTAAAAGTACCATTGTTTGTTTCAATACCATTTAAATCGCAATACTGAATAAAATTAGTAACAATGCCAGTAGAACTAATATTGGTATTATTTAAAACTTTAACAATCGATGTGCTTGTATATCCTTTTATTAATCCAACCACATTTAAATCTTTTGTCCTAAACATGGCTCCGCTATATAAACCCAGTTCAGAACCATTATTTACCGAAGTAGTATTATTAACCCTAATGTATCTATAGTTTTGTGCATCACCAATAACTGTAAAGTTTCCTCTTACTAATAAATAACACGAATTAATTAATAAATCGGTAGCATTTACTTGCAAATTACCCGAAATTATTAACGATGAATTATTTTCAAAAATACTTCCTCCATCTACGGTTAAGTTTTGGGTTAAATTAAAACTACCGTTGTTTCTAGTAGTTGATTGATTATTTAAAGTTACATTATTACTAAAATTTAAAGTACCATTATTAGTAATATTACCTTCAGGGGTAAATGAGTTGGTAATAGTAGCAACTCCCCAGTTTTCGAAATTAGTTAAAGCGCCAATCATTCTAAAATTGGTAAGTGTAGCCGAACCTGAGTTGGTTATAATTAGTTGTGCGGAACCACTTAAATTTGCGTTTTGCACGGTTACATTTAAACCACATATTTTTACAGTTCCACCTGTTGCAGTTATTCCTATTGTTATGTTATTGCCTGTTACACATATAACATCATTTACCCCAACTTGTATATTCGAATTATTGCTATTTACTGTATTGGTACAATTTGTAGTACAATCAGGGCTTCCACTTTTACCCATACTTTTTTTGCCTACTTGCTCAGTAAATCCTAAAGGAATTACAATGTTGTTGTTACTGATATCAACATATTTCGAAATTTCTGATTGGTCGGGCGATATTTTTGAAATAAAAAGCCTGCTATAAGTATTGGCAATATTTAACTTAGTTTTAAATGAAGCAGAAATTGAAGCAGCTCCTTTTCCAATTAACTTTCCACCTGCCAAAGGGTTTTCATCATATATTGAAATGGAATGAAAGGCCTCACCAAATCGGGTATCGGTTATGGTAACTTCAAAATTTACTTCTCTCGAGTTTTCCCAATCAAAATTAGTTGGAACTGTTAAATCGCCAATACTATTTATAGAATTATTTGGCTCTTCTACTTTGGGCTTAGAAACTTCTTTTAAGCACGCGCTTAAAAGCATTATAGTAAATAGTAATATTGTTACACTTTTATTTAAAAACATTTTATTATTTGTATTTAGATTATACTTAAATAACTCAATTCAAATAAACATTTTAAACTTTTTTGAAATGAAAACTCTATTAACTAATATTTAACTGTGTAGTAAAAATAAAACAGGGTTTATTTGAATGGAGAGGGGGCTATAAAAATTAAATTTTAACTTTTTAATAATTAAAAAGTAGCAGTTAACATAAACCAACAAAAATGTATAAGTATTATGGTCAAATTAATTATTCACATTTTTATTAAATAACCATAAAGTTAGCTGCACATTATTACAAAAATTATTTGTAAGATGCTATTGCGATAGCTACTTAGTATAATTGAATTGACTATTACAGCTATGCTTTCAGTCTTAAATATTATTAGCATTTGTAATGCTTTATAAAAATAAATAATTAATACATTTATATTAGCAAGAAAAAACAGTTTACAAATTATTATAAAATATCATTTGGATTGTAAATCAATTCAGCGGGTAAATAGGTTTGTGAAAAACAAACCTCAAGCAAACTCATTAAAGGGTATAGGCACATCTACCAATACATCGAGCGACATTACATTTTTTAAATTGTTAAAATACGAATAAGCAATTAAATTTTTTTCCTTAATAAAACTATTTCTAACCTCTTTGTTTACCATTTGTTTGATAGAAAATGGTAATACAGCATCATATGAAATTAATTTAGTAATCTCTTCAAACCTTAATAAATTTTCGTCTTCAAAATCAAGTATAATATCTATATCTGCCGTCATTCTAGGAATACCATAAATATTTACAGCTAATCCACCGCAAAGTAAATATCGAACTTCTTTTGCGTCAAGTAGTTTAAATAATTTTAAATATTCCATGTAATAATTTAAAATTCAAATATAATTTTTTTCTTTATTCAAACTCATCTTGTAAGTGTAAGAATAATACCAATTGTATTTACAAAATAGTCCAAAACTATTTGTAAATTACAATGGTTAATGCCGCTCCCATTACTTTATTGGACTAAAAAGAATTTATAAGCGGTATAAATTAGCTACTAACCATAAAACGCCTTCCATCGCAAACCTTTGAACAATAATCTGACTTTATATGCTTCGAATTTAGTTGACCGAATTTCGTTATTCGTTGTTCGTGCTTCGTTTAACCGTATGACGCCTTACCAACGCAAACCTTCACACAATCGTCTGACTCTTTATGTTTCGAATTTGGCTTTTAGTTATTCGTTTAACCGTCTGACGCCTTGCCACCGCAAACCTTTGCGCAATCGTCTGACGGTACGATTTCTAAGCACCGCACTCGCTAGCGTCCCGCTAGTGAGTTTATTACTAATCCTCTGGCTGTTATTGTATTATTGTAATTCTAATTTTCAAAACAATTTAATATTTATCTATTGTAGCTAGAGGCTGCCTTACAGCCTCACTAGCGTGTCGATAGCATTGCATATTTTACTAAACAATTTGGGTTTATTTAAAATCTTCAAAACATCCCTCCACACCCTTCTCTTATACAAAAAGCCAACTTAAAGGGGAATTGAAACCGCGCAAATCAATATTCGTTTTTACTCAAATCTCATCTCTCATTTCCATCCCTATCAACTATCATCCACCAACTATCTCTTCCAGCTTTTTTTGCAAAGCAAACATTTCATCGCGCAATCGGGCAGCTTCCATAAAGTCCATGTCTTTAGCAGCTTTTTGCATCCTGCGTTGCGTTTCAGCTATCATTTTATCTAATTTAGGTTTGCTTAAATACTCCAAAATTGGGTCAGCAGCTAAGTTCAACTCTTCTGGTTCCACATAAGCTTTTGGTTCAGGAGCTAAAATGGTTCTTGCATCAGCCAATTCCGTTTGTTTTAATATTTCCTCTCTGCTACGTTTAATGGTTTTTGGAGTAATGCCATGCAATGTATTGTACGCTATTTGTTTTTCGCGCCTTCTATCGGTTTCGTTTATGGTGCGTTGCATACTGTCTGTCATTCTATCGGCATACATTATTACTTTGCCTCTATCGTTTCTTGCAGCGCGGCCAATGGTTTGAGTTAACGATTTATCGTTTCTTAAAAATCCTTCTTTATCAGCATCCATAATGGCTACCAAACTTACTTCGGGTAAATCTAATCCTTCGCGCAAAAGGTTAACACCAATCAATACATCAAAAACACCCAAACGCAAATCGCGCAGAATATCTACACGGTCTAACGTTTTTATTTCACTGTGAATATACCTACATTTAATATTCAATTTGCTCATGTATTTACTCAACTCCTCAGCCATGCGTTTGGTTAAAGTAGTTACCAAAATTCTATCGCCCATTTTAATTCGTTCGTCTATTTCATCTAATAAATCATCTACTTGATTTAAACACGGACGCACCTCAATAGTTGGGTCAAGTAAACCTGTAGGACGAATAACTTGTTCCACCACCACACCTTCTGCTTGCCTTATTTCATATTCGGCTGGAGTGGCACTTACATAAACAGTTTGCCCAATCATTCCCTCAAATTCATTGAATTGCAAAGGTCTGTTATCCATAGCCGAAGGCAACCTAAAACCATATTCTACCAAGTTTTCTTTGCGGCTTCTATCGCCACCATACATGGCGCGCACCTGCGGAATACTTACATGGCTTTCGTCAACCATTAAAATAAAGTCTTTTGGAAAATAATCTAAAATACAGAAAGGTCTATCTCCAGGGTTACGTTTATCCATGTATCGGCTATAATTTTCAATACCACTGCAATAACCCAATTCACGCATCATTTCCAAATCAAAATTGGTTCGTTCTTCCAAGCGTTTAGCTTCCAAATGCTTTCCTATTGATTTAAAATATTCAATTTGCGCTACCAAATCATCCTGAATTTCGCGCATGGCTTCATGCAATTGTTCTTTAGGAGTTACATAAATATTTGCCGGAAAAATGGCACAGTCTTTCACCGACTCTTGTTTTTTACCACTTACAGGGTCAATGATATCAATGCTTTCAATTTCGTTTCCAAAAAATGAAATACGAAAAGCAAAATCGGCATAGGCTGGAAATACATCCAACACATCACCTTTTACTCGAAAGTTACCTCGGTTAAAATCGGCCGTAGTGCGGCTATACAAGGAATCGACCAAAGCATATAAAACAGTATTACGAACTATTTTTTGTCCCACATGCAAACGAACAATACTGCTTTCATAATCTTTAGGATTTCCTGCACCATAAATACAACTTACCGAAGCTACCACTAATACATCTCTTCGGCCCGAAAGCAAAGCCGAAGTAGTAGAAAGACGCATTTTTTCTATTTCTTCGTTAATGGCTAAATCTTTTTCAATATAGGTATTGCTCGATGGAATAAAAGCTTCAGGTTGGTAATAATCGTAATACGATACAAAATATTCAATTCTGTTTTCAGGAAAAAACTGTTTAAACTCGCTATAAAGCTGCGCCACCAAAGTTTTATTATGACTTAAAATTAAAGTAGGTCTTTGCACCTGAGCAATTACATTGGCCATAGTAAAAGTTTTACCACTACCCGTCACTCCCAATAATACTTGACTTTTATCGCCACGATTCAATCCTTCTACCAATGCTTTTATGGCACTCGGTTGATCGCCTGTTGGCACATACTCGCTTGTTAACTTAAATTCCACAAGGCAAATTTATGGTATTTTAGGATTTGAAAGAGAAATTAGATTATTCCTTTTTTCTTTCATATTTTAAACCATATTTATAAATCAATTTCATTAGTTTGATTATTTTTATTCGTGATGAAATATCCTTATCAACTTTTAGGATATAATCAATATTATTTAATACATAAACAATACTTAAATTGTAACTATTATACGTCAATCCACTTGTTTCTAATACTTCATTTTTTTTATTTATTACAAACTTTAAATCACTAAATTCAACATTTGTTTGGTCAGTAAAAATTATTTTTTTATTAGATAAATTAATGGTAAAATTCTTGAATGACTTAAGCCATTTGTATTGCTTTATTAAATAATAATAATGGTAAATGAAAAGTAATATTAATAACAGGTAAATAAAAATATTGGAAAATTGTTTAACTGCTAATAATGCAATAAAAAACAGTGGAGAAACGGTTAAAAACAACAATAAAATTAAACTTAAATATATTTCTATTTTACGCCTTTCAAAAGCTATTAAATCGTCAAAAAATTGTATTCCTAAATTATTTAACTTTAGCTTTTCCACCAAACAAATTTAAGTTATTTTAAGGTTTTGATAGAGACAAATGAAAATCTTTCAACAAAAAAGGAGCAAATATAAACGTGCTCCTTTTTTGTTATTTATTTGGCTTAAATTTAATTTATTAAAGCTTTCATTTTTTCTTCTAAGGTAAATTCATCACCCTCTAAGTAACCGGTATGGCTATAAACTATATTGCCAGTTTTGTCTAATAAAAAAGTATGTGGCGGATTAACTACATTCATGGCACGCATCATATCGCTATTTACATCAAGCAATACATCAAAAGGCCATGCTTGTCCATCAACATAAGGTTTAACTTTCATTACGTTTCTTGCATTATCTATAGAAACAGCAACAACAATTACATCGTATTTGGTTTTCCATTCTTCGTAAAGTTCGTTTATATTATTTAGTTCTTTTTTGCATGGCGCACACCAAGTTGCCCAAAAGCTAATTATTACCATTTTGCCTTTTTTAGCATAATCTTTTACATTTACCATTTTGCCATTTATGTCTTTTAGGCTTAAATCGGGTAAAGTTTGTTTTTGGTCTTGTGTAAAGCCAATATTCAAGGCTAAAAATGCTAATGTAGTTAAAATGAATTTTTTCATGATGAGTGAATTATTTTTTGGTAAATTAAAATTATAAATAGCATATATCAAAGTTACTGCCAAAAAAATATTTTTTCAAGTCTGTAAAAAAAATGAAACATTTTTGGCAAGCATTTTGTATTGTTGAAGTAAAATTTAAAACATCATGAAAAAATTAATAATAGCTTTTACTGCAGTAGGTATTTTATTAAGTTCTAATTGCGGAAACAGAAAAATAGAAAGAGTTGACCCAAACACCATAACCGATATTAGCGGAAAGTGGAATGACTCCGACAGTAAAATGGTTTCGCAAGAAATGATAAATGACGCATTGGTAGTAAATAGGAACTGGATTGCACAATTTGAGTCGGCAAGAAACAGAAAGCCAGTTGTTATAATTGGCAGTGTTAGGAATAAAACTAGCGAATATATTGATGCAACTATGTTTATAAAGCACATGGAAATAGCATTTATAAATGGTGGTAGTGTTAGTGTGGTTCAAAGTGCCGATGAGCGCAACCAAGTAAGAGATGAAAGAAACGACCAACAAACTTTTGCAAGTGAAGAAACTAAAAAAAGATGGGGCTTAGAAAAAGGCGCTGATTTTATGATGAATGGAGTAATCACTTCAATTGTTGATGAATATAAAAATAGAAAATCGATTGCTTACCAAGTTAATTTGGAACTTACCAACTTAGAAACCAACGAAAAAGTTTGGATAGGTCAAAAACAAATAAAAAAGTTAGTTAAAAATTAAACTTTTAAATTTAATAAAAGCCTACTTTTAGTAGGCTTTTTCAATATACTTAATCAATAATTTTATCAAAAAAATATCGCATATATTAATTTTTGGTGTGGTAATTATGCTTTCTGCTTGTGCCACATATTATCAAAAACAATTTGATTTGATGCAATATGTTTACAGTGGTAATATTGAGCAAGCAGAACACTTAATGAAAGATGCTAAATGGCAAAAGCCAACCAGAAATATTTTGCTTTTTTATTTAAACAAAGGAACCATTTTATGGATGAATGGAAAAAATAAAGAAAGTTTAGAATATTTTTTAAAAGCAGATAATTACATTGAAGATTATAGAAAAAACTATGCTACAGCTATAGCAGCTACGCTAATAAACCCAAATTACAGTACTTATAATGGAGAAACATTTGAGCAAGTTTTAGTTCATTATTATGCCACAATGAATTTTGTTCAATTAGAAGATTTTGATAATGCATTGGTAGCTTGTAAAAGAATGATAGCAGCTAGCCAACGCATGAATGATTTAATGGGTAAAAATAATAAATACAAACGCGATGCATTTGCCCACAACTTATTAGGTATGATTTATGAGGCTCAACACGACTACAATAGTGCTTTTGTTGCATATAGAAATGCTTTAGAAATATATAAAGATGATTATGCAAAACACCTTGGAACATCTATTCCTATTCAATTAAAAAAGGACATTTTGAGAACTGCTAAAATGATAAACTTTAGTGAAGAAGTATATTTATATGAAAATGAGTTTAAAATGAAAGCAGAGTTAATGCCTGAAGGTTATGCGCCATTGGTATTTTTTTGGAATAATGGACTAGGACCAGTTAAAGATGAAAGTTCAATAAATTTTGCAATTACTCCGGGACAAAATGGTTATATGAATTTTGTAAATGCAGATTTAGGCATGAACTTTCCAATTTATGTTGGCAACCAAGATGACCGAAAAAACATTGCAGCATTAAATGTAGTTAGAGTTGCTTGGCCAAAGTATGTTTCAAGAGCTCCTTTATACAATCAAGCAGTTTTAAAAGACAGTTTAAATAAAGAATATAAATTTGATATTGGTGAAGATATTAATGCAATAGCTTATAAAAGTTTAGACGATAGAATGTTTAAAGAAATAAGTGAAGTTATTATACGATTTGCTTTTAAACAAATTGCAACTTCTTTGGCAAAAAAAGAAAATGAAGCAGCAGGTGTTGCAGTAAGTATTTTAGGTGCAATTACCGAAAAAGCCGATACTAGAAATTGGCAATTAATTCCTTATTCAATTAATTACACCAGGGCATTTTTACCTTTAGGAAAACAAAACGTGGTTTTAACTACTTCTTCGGCAAAAGCAACTGAAAACAATACTTTTTTTGTAGATATGAAAGCAGGGAAAACCAATTTTCAAGCTTTTCAAACACTTCAATTTTCTAATTATACTGATAGATTAGGAAACCCAATTAATATGTTTAATTATCACTAATAGACCATAGTGAATAGACGATGGACAATAGTTAATAAACTAAAATGTAAGATTATTTAACTTACTATCGTCCATGGTCTATAAACCTATCTATTATACAAATCGCGGATACAAACACTGGCAACAGTACAACCAAATACTGCAGGCATATAGCTTATAGTTCCCACCACAGACTTTTTTCGTGTATCGTTTGGAGTTTCTACTACTTGAAATTCGGGCATTCGTTGTTCTTCGCTAAATACCGCTTTTACACCCTTGTATACGCCTAATCTATGTAAATATTTTCTAACATATTTTGCCAAATGGCAATTGTATGTTTCTGAAATATCGGCTACCCTAAGCCTAGTTGGATCCACTTTTGAACCCGCACCCATCGAACTTACAATAGGTATTCCTTTATCAATGCAGGCTTTTATAAAATATACTTTTGGCGAAAGGGTATCAATACAATCAACTGCATAATCAAATTTATTATTATTTAAAACATCTTCAGTTATTTGATCTCTAAAATAAACGGGCAACACTTGTAACTCTAAATCGGGATTAATATCTAATAATCTTTCGGCTAGCACATCGGCTTTTACTTTATGTTCGGTGCTTTTTAATGCAGGTATTTGTCTATTTCTATTTGTTGGATCAACAGTATCTGCATCTACAATAGTCATTTTACCTACTCCAGCTCTAGCTATCATTTCGGCACAAATGCCACCCACACCGCCCAGACCTACTACTAAAACATTTGAATTTACAAGGGTTTTTAATTTATCAGGACCAAGCAAAAGCTCAGTTCTCCCCATCCATGGTTGTACTTCTTTCATTCTTACTTCTTTTTGTTTATAAAAATTTTTTCAAAGTTATTAAAGATTTGGTTTTTTAATACTGTTTCTTCAATCCCAATAATTTCAGCAGCTTTTATATAAACATTGTTTATTAATAAATTAGTAGTGTCTGTTTCTAAAAAAAGTTTTTCAAATGGAATTTCTTTTAATGCTATACTGGCATTTGACAATGGATTGAACAAATGTTTACCAACGCTAAAATAAACATTTTTAAAAGGCAATAACATTTTTAATGTTTCTGAATTTCCCGAAAAACCATGCAATACAAATTGAACATTATGAAACTGTTTAGCTAAATTAGCAAAATCGGAATAGGCTTTTACGCAATGCACAATTATGGGTAAATGGTTTTGTTCTGCAATATTTATTTGTGCTTTAAAAACTGAAATTTGCTCATTAATTGGTGTATTTATCACCCTATCTAAGCCACATTCGCCAATAGCAATTATTGAATTTAAATTGTTCGTTATTAAAGTTAAAGCTTTTTCAACATCTGTTTTATGCACATGCCAAGGATGTATACCTATAGAAACAGGATATTGAATACTTTGAAAATTTACATTTTTTAAATAAGCATTTCTTATAGCTATTTCACCTTCAACTCTTGGTTTTCGGTGTGTATGTAAATTTACATAACTTGTCAATTTTATTGCTTTGGGTTTTCAAATTTATAAATATAATAAGTTTGGTTTTCGTTCCCAAATGGATTTAACCAATGCATGAATTTATCTAAATAACTTTGTTCAATAGTTGCCACATATGTTACTTTACCAAAGGTTTTAATACAAGGAGCAAGTCTTTTAACTAAATTATCAGCTTCGCCTAAAACCAAATAATTGGGTAATTTTAATTTCCTAACTGAAATTGATTTTTTGATAAACGCTGCATTTTCTTCTTTTGTAATTCGGTAATATGGAGTCCAATTATGTAAATAAAAACGGGGCAACAATACACCTCCAGAGTTACTACTTTCAAAAACAAAAGTTTGAAAATCCTTTTGTTTAGCTAAATAATTCATTGTTTCAACTCGGCTTAGTTTGGAAGAGGAGGGAGTCAATGCAATTAAAACGATGGTGTTTATTACCCAAAAAAACTTCCAACTTCCACTAATAAACTTCTTATTATTAATTAAAAAAGCATATTTATCTTTAACATAATTCCAAGTTATTACACCAGCCATAATTATAAAAGGAACTACTGGTAAAATAAAACGTTCTTGCTTATTAGGAAAAATGGAATGGAAAACAAAAAATACCATTGCAGGTAAAAACAAAATTAAATGCTTACGCCAACTTAAAACAAAACCATACAATAAAAAAAGACTTACAGGAGGAATTAAAATACCACCTACTACTAAAATAAAATTATACCAAGGTCCGTTTACATAATTATAGGCATTGGTAACATTATAGTCGGTATAAGCTAAAAATTCTGCAAATGGTTTACCCCAAATTGCTAAATCAATACAAACTTGAAAAATGAATATTGAAAGTAAAACACCTATGCCATAAAAAAAAGCATTTTTAAATTGGTATTGTATCCAAATAACCAAACCCAAAGCCGCAATAAATGTAGAAGTTTGATATCGGAGTGAAAATGCGATAGTAGTAATAAACCCTGCAAACAAAAATTGTAAAACATTTTTCTTATCGTTACTAACTATAAGCCAAGTTCCATATAACAATGGTGGAATACAAACTATTTCTACTAAATTTCTTACGCTTAGCATAGGCATAAACCAAAGCAATGCCAATAACCACCCAACCATTTTTGCATTTTCTATGTTGCTTACTTTTTCAGTAATTTTAAAAGCAAATTTTACAATAAGTAAAGAAAATAGTGCGTGCAAAAATCGAATTATAAACATTTTGATATTAGGATCATTAATGCCAATTAATTCTAAAAATTGAAAGAAATAATAATGAAAACCAAGATATATGAGTATGTGACCACCTGCTTTATTTTCGGGCCTCAAACTGTCAGGTAAATAATCCCATTCATCAAAGCCATCAATCCAATTTTGAACTATTTCAATTACTAAATAATGGTCATCGTGCATGCCATAACCTTTGCTAAAAATTACTGAAACTAAACGTAATAAAAAAGCAACTATTAAAATAGTACTTAAAGGTTTTTCTTGATAAAATTTTTTCATTTTTTTTTAAATACTCATTTCAAAAACATTGTTTGCAATTGTTAATCTACCTTCGGTTTTCGATTTTATATAATCAATTGTTACTCCAGGAGCATATTCTATTAATACAAAACCTTCGTCAGTAATTTCAAAAACACCAAGTTCAGTAACTACTTTTTTTACACAACCCAAACCTGTAATAGGCAATGTACATTTACTTAAAAGTTTTGATTCGCCTGCTTTATTTACATGTTGCATGGCAACAATAATATTTTTAGCCGATGCCACTAAATCCATAGCGCCACCCATTCCTTTCACCATTTTTCCTGGAATTTTCCAGTTGGCAATATCTCCATTATCGGCTACTTCCATAGCGCCTAAAACTGTTAAATCAACCCTGCCGCTGCGTATCATTCCAAAACTCATGGCACTATCAAAAAAGCTTGAACCTTTTTTAGTGGTTACAGTTTGCTTTCCTGCATTAATTAAATCTGCATTTACATCTTCTTCAAAAGGAAAAGGACCAATACCCAATAACCCATTTTCCGATTGTAGAATTACTTCAATATCAGTAGGAACATAATTGGCCACTAATGTAGGAATACCAATGCCAAGGTTTACATAGTATCCATCTTTTAATTCTTTTGCAATTCGTTTTGCAATTCCAAATTTATCAAGCATAATTTTTATTCGTAATAAGTATTTGTTATTGGGTTTTTATTGTCAATTATTATTATTTTATTGGTGTCAATATTATTATAAATACACCAATCATTCAAAGTTTTTCTGTTGTGATTTTCCCAAAAGTAACCAAAATTTTTGGGAGCATTGCTCGAATAGCCATTAATACTTTTTAAACCTTTGGTTTGAGCATATAAAAAAGCATCCATATGGAATTTAAAATTTCGTGAATCAGGCGTTTCGCTCACAATTGCAATTATTTTTTTATCATTTGGTTTATTTATTTGAGCATCAATATTTTTATATCTGTTTAAAATAGTTTCTTTTTTGGTTTTAGATAGTTTGCTGGTATCAACCCAATTATCGAACACTAAGAATAAAAACAACAAAATAAATAATATCAAATTCCATTTTTTATATTTATTAAAAACCTTTGTTAAAAACTGAATATTTACAAAAACTATTAAAGTAAAAATTACCGTAATAACTCTAACCAAAACCGATAAACTTCCAAAGCCTGGTAGTAAATAAAAAAGCGCTAAAGCACTGTATTTATTAGCATATAACACACTTCCTAAAATTGCAACTATAATTGATATTAATAAAAAATTGAAGGTTGAGTGTCTGTTTTTATAGTTGTAAATGAAATTTACAATTAAAAAAATCAATGGAAACAAACCCATAAAAAACTGATTTAACCACCAACTATCTGGCAATAAATGTTTTCCATAATTATTTGTAAACGCCCAAATGCTGCCATCGTTTGCTAAAAAGTATGAGGTAAAAGTAGGGATTAAATTTATAACATCCGAAAACCGATGCAGACCTACTTGGCCTGAAATTGCTATATAATTTTGCATATATACTAGCAAAAAAGCAATAACAGATAAAGTGAATACTATGGTTTTTATAGTTTGTTTTTTATTGCTAAATAATATTTTTATGGCTCCAATATTTTTGTAAAAAAGGAGGTAGGTAAGGTAAATAATAAGTAAAAGGTAAATGGATAAAAAAGCATAATAAACTCCTAGAACAAATTGCAACGCAATTGAAATAACCAATAAGTAATAAAATTTAACATTTAACTCAGTAATGAACCTGTAAGCAAATAAAATAATTAAAGGCAACATAAACCTAATATTGAGTTGTGTAAAGTTAACTTGTCCAAACATTATCATACTAAAAGTAAACAAATAAGCACCCAAAATGGCTATGTAATTATTTTTCGAAATGTTTTTAAAACAGAAAAAAGCTACAAAATAATTGATTACAAAAATGCTTACCCACCACAGTTGATAGGCTGTTTCTCTGCTATAATTTAATGATCTAAAAAACGCGTAAATGGGTAATGTTCCAGCCATATTATCAGAAAGTGCCAGTGTGTTTTTTGCAGGGTAAAAAAATGCCGCATCATAAAAACTTGGCTCGTTGCCAATTAAATATTGATAACCATGTTCTAACACAAAATTTATAAAACGCGCATCTCCTAAATCGCCAGGAATATAGCTTAAGTTTAGCTCAACCAACGACAATGGGAAATGAAACAAACCAATTATTAAACAACCAAAAACCAGAAGAATTTGTAAAGGTTTATTAGTAGAAATTGATTTGTACATTAATTAATATTAAAAAATGAGGTAAATTTAATGTTCAATATTAATAAAAAAATTAATTATTAAATCAAACAATCTTGTTATAAAAAATATTTTTTTTACTTTTAAATTAATTGAAAATTCATAACATTGTTAAATGGAACTAAAACAAACAATTTTATTTTTAGTAAATCCTTTTGCTGGAAAAGGAAATGCATTACATACAGCCAATTTAGCTATTGAAAAATTAAATAGTATTGGCTTTGATACAGAATTATTTATAAGTAATAAAATAGGTGATTTAAGCAATTTTGTAAATAAATATAAAGTTGAAAACATAAGCAAAGTAGCGGTTTTGGGTGGCGATGGAACTATGAATGAAATTATAAATTCAATAATCTTAAAACCCGAATGGTTAGCAATACCTTATTTGCTTTTTCCATGTGGCACTGGCAATGCATTTAACCACGATATGAATTGCTTAACCAACGAACAAGCCATTGAGCAATTAACCAAAAACGAATGGGTAATGGTTGATTTATTGGAAGTTAAAACTTCACAAAGTACTATTTGGTCGTTTAATATTATTGGTTGCGGTTTGGTTTCGAGTATAAATGTATTGGCCGAAAAAACAAGGTGGTTGGGTGCCGCCCGATACAATATTGCTTCTTTAATAAATATAATTTTTAATAAAACCATTAAAACCAAAGTATTTGTAAATAACGAAAAAGTGGAAGCCGATTTTTGTTTTATATTGGCTTGTAATACAAAATATACTGGCAAAGGAATGAAAATGGCTCCTATGGCTAAACTTAACGATGGATTAATTGACTTACTAATTGTTAAAAAAACATCAAGATTAAAACTATTTACCTTGTTTCCTCAAGTATTTAGTGGCAAACACATTCACTCACCTATTTTACAATATATTCAAACAGATTACTTTAAAGTAGAAACAGCACAGAATTATTTACTAAATATTGATGGAGAAGTGAAAGGAAACACACCTTTTGAAGTAATAGTTCACAAGCAAAAACTTAAAGTACTTACTTTTTATAAATAAGTTTTAAATAGTAAAGAAATTGCAAATTAAATTCGAAATAAAAAATTCGAAATTCGAAATGGTTCATCATACATCATACTTAAAACTTAAAACTTTATACTTAATACTTAAAACTTCTTACTCAATTTCCATAAGGGCTTCAAATGCTCTTTCGTAAACAGTTTCTTGCTCCGCAATTTGCTTTTTCAAAACACTTAACTCCAATTGTTTTTTGCTTAACTCAGTAGCATTACTTGCCACTTCAGGTTTAGCAAAACTTTCCTCCACATCAGTAAGTTGTTTTTTTAATTTTTCTAACTGCTTTTCTACCGTTTCAAAATCCGACTTTATTTTCTGAATTTGGTTATTACTTAGTTTTGTTTTATTAGCAATTATAGGTTTGGTTTCAATGGTTTTTGCAATTGCTATGGGTTCAGTTTTTTTAACAGGTTTAGTATTGTCTTTATTGGCTAAAGCAATGGCTTCATTTTTTAATCGCCATTCCTCGTATTCTGCATAAGTTCCTGGATATTCTTTCAATTCTAAATTTTCAATATACCATATTTTATTAGCTATTTCGCTTATAAAATGTCTATCGTGACTTACAGTAATAAAAGTTCCTTCATAAGCTTGCAATGCTTGGCTCAATATATTTATACTACGCATATCCAAGTGATTGGTAGGCTCATCTAACAATAAAAAGTTAGCTTCGGTTAATAAAGTTTTGGCTAATGCTACACGTGCTTTTTCACCTCCACTTAATACTTTTATTTTTTTAAATACATCATCGCCTGCAAATAAAAAACAACCTAACACTGTTCTTAATTCAGTTTCCGGTCTGTCGGTAGCGTGGTGAGAAAGCTCCTCTAATATTTCGTTCTGCTGTCCTAAACTTTCTAATTGATGCTGTGCATAAAAAGCCTCCTTTACGTTAAAACCAATTTTAGCTTCACCTTCATATTTTTCGGCACCAGCAATTATACGCAACATAGTAGATTTTCCTTTTCCGTTAGCACCAATCAACGCAATTTTATCGCCACGTTCTATGCGTGCATTTGCATTTTTTACTATATCAATGTCAGGGAACGATTTGCTTACATTATTTATTTCTGCAACTAAACGACTACTTTGTTGCCCTATTCTAAACTGAATATTAATGGCAGAGTTATCATCTTCTGGTGCTTCAATTTTATCTAATTTATCCAACATTTTAACCCTACTTTGGGCAGCAGTAGCCTTACTTGCTTTGGCTTTAAAACGCGCTATAAAACGTTCTTGTTCGCGAATAAACTGTTGTTGGTTATCGAATTGGCGTTGTTGTAAATCAAGGCGTTCATCTTTAGCACTTAAGTAAAAGCTATAGTTTCCGCTGTATTCATATATATTTGAGTTGGCTACTTCCACGGTTTTGTTGGTCATTTTATCCAAAAATTCCATATCGTGGCTTACCACTATAACCGTTCCTGGATAACCAATTAAATATTCCTCTAGCCATTTAATTGTTGGCAAATCCAAGTGATTCGTAGGCTCATCAAGCATTAATAAATCAGGGTTTTGTAATAAAAGTTTAGCCAACATTACACGCATACGCCATCCTCCCGAAAACTTTTTGTAAGGCTGTTGTAATTGAGCAGTGGTAAACCCTAAACCTTCTAACACCTTTTCGCATTTATGCTTCATGTTATAACCATCCAACCTATCAAATTCCTCTTGGGCATCGCTTAGTTTGGTAATAATTTCCATGCTATGGTCGGTTTCCATTTTAACCAAAATTTCTTCAATTTCTTTTTCCAAAAACAAAGCGCGACTAAAAGCCTGCATGGTTACATTTAAAATGGTATCTTCGGTTTCAAAACTTAAATTATCCTGATTTAAAAACCCGATGGTTAAATCCTTTGGTTTGCTAATTGTGCCTTCACTTAAACCGTATTCGCCATTAATTACTCGCAATAAAGTCGATTTTCCTGTTCCGTTACGGCCCACTAAAGCTATGCGTTCGTTGGGTTTTATGTGCCAATTTGCGTTGCGGTAAAGGTATCGTCCACCAAATTCAAAGGCTATATTAGTTAAAGCAATCATGTATTCTATATCAAAAATTAGAGGCGCGAATATAGGTTGATTTATGATTTATGATTTATGATTTTTTGATTTTGGTTGATGACGAACATTTTTTTTGTAAATGAAATGTGACTTTTTGTTGTTGAAGGATGGTTTTTGGTTGATGACGAAATCGCTAGTTTTTGATGTTCCTCCAATTGATGCCAATGTTATTTTGCAAACCACATTTAATATTATAAGCACTTGTAATGAGTAAAATATAAATGGCTTTTAATACTTTTGCTTTGTAACTTGCATGTTAAAAAGTGGATTACAAATATTCCGCAATAGCTAGCGTCCCGCTAGAGATGATATTAAGCTCCCTCTAGCTGTAATACATTAATAAGTTAAACAACTAAATAGGTTTTGTAAATTGTTTTCAATTTGATAATTAACTTTTATCATGATAAAAAACTTATTTATTTACAGCGTAAATACATACTTTTGATTTTAATCAGCTACGCTGTAATACAGTCATCGTTTACATTCGCAGCAATAAAAAAAAATAATACATTTAAAATGAATTGGATTACAAAAATGTTTAGCTCATCATTAGGGCAAAAATTAATTATGTCACTTACAGGATTGTTCTTATGCACTTTCCTAGTAGTTCACATGATTGGAAATTTACAACTTTTTAAAAACGATGCTGGATTGGCATTTAATAAATACGCAGTGTTTATGACCACTAATCCATTAATCATGATTACTTCTTATTTATTGTATGCAACCATATTGTTTCATGCTTTTAAAGGATTGTGGTTAGCATATAAAAATCAAAAAGCCCGTCCAGTTAAATACCAAGCATTTGATGGCAAAGCTAACAGCCATTGGAGTAGCCGTAATATGGGTATTTTAGGAACTATTATTTTGGTTTTTGTGGTAGTTCACATGAGTAATTTTTGGTGGGAGTACAAAAACGGACACGTTCCATATACACGCTACATGGAAAATATTCAAACAGGTGAAATAGTTTCTGATTACATGCCTAAAGAATTTACAATGCATACTAAATTAGAAGAACAAACTGAAGGACTAATGAAGGTAACAATAGTAAAAGATTTGTATCGCGAAGTAGCAGAAGAATTTAAAACAGAATGGTGGTTGGTAGCATTGTATGTAATATCAATGGCTGCTTTGGCTTTTCATTTATTTCATGGTTTTGCATCAGCTTTTCAAACGTTAGGTTTAAACCATAAAAAATACAATGGCATAATAAACTTTATAGGAATAGGTGTGTTTGCCATATTAATTCCAATTGGATTTGCTGCCATGCCACTTTATTTTTTTATTAAATAATTTATAACATTTATTAATTCATAATTTAAAAAATTTCAACAGATGTTAGATTCAAAAATTCCTCAAGGTCCTATCGAATCAAAATGGACTAAGTATAAATCAAGTGTACCTTTAGTTAATCCAGCTAATAAACGTAGTTTGGAAATTTTAGTAGTGGGGTCAGGATTGGCTGGTGCTTCAGCAGCAGCATCTTTGGCCGAGTTAGGTTATAAAGTTAAAGTATTTTGTTTTCAAGATTCGCCCAGAAGAGCGCATTCAATTGCAGCACAAGGTGGAATAAATGCAGCCAAAAATTATCAAAACGATGGTGACTCAGTTTACCGTTTATTTTACGATACTATTAAAGGTGGCGATTACCGTTCGCGCGAAGCAAATGTTCATCGTTTAGCTGAAGTTAGTGGAAATATTATTGATCAATCGGTAGCAAGCGGAGTTCCTTTTGCTCGCGAATACGGTGGGTTATTGAGTAACCGTTCTTTTGGTGGTACACAAGTTCAACGTACATTTTATGCTGCTGGACAAACAGGACAACAATTGTTATTAGGTGCTTACTCAGGCTTACAACGCCAAGTAGGTTTAGGAAATGTTCAATTATTGGCTCGACACGAAATGTTAGATGTGGTTAATATTGATGGCAAATGTCGCGGAATTATTGCCCGCGATTTGGTTTCGGGTAAATTAGAACGCCATTTTGGACATGCAGTATTATTATGTACTGGTGGATATGGAAACGTGTTTTTCCTTTCAACTAATGCAATGGGAAGTAACGTAACTGCTGCTTGGAAAGCACACAAAAAAGGAGCTTTTTTTGCTAATCCATGTTATACTCAAATTCACCCAACTTGTATTCCTGTTTCTGGCGATCATCAATCAAAATTAACTTTAATGAGTGAATCGTTAAGGAATGATGGAAGAATTTGGGTTCCTAAAAGTAAAGAAAATGCAGAAGCTATTCGCAATGGAAAATTAAATCCAAACGATTTAAAAGAAGAAGACAGAGATTATTATTTGGAAAGACGTTACCCTGCTTTTGGAAATTTAGTTCCACGCGATGTTGCTTCAAGAGCTGCTAAAGAACGTTGTGATGCTGGATATGGTGTTAATAAAACTGGAGAAGCTGTTTACTTAGATTTTGCTTTTAACATGAAGTATAAATATGGTAAGCAAGAAGCTACTAAAAAGAATATTACCAATCCTACCGAAGAACAATTGACAGCTTTAGGGCAAGATGTAATTAAAGAAAAATATGGTAATTTATTTGATATGTACAAACAAATTACTGGCGTTGATCCTTACAAAAACCCAATGATGATATACCCTGCGGTACATTACACCATGGGTGGCTTATGGGTTGATTATAATTTAATGACAACCATTCCAGGTTTATATGCATTGGGTGAAGCTAATTTTTCTGATCATGGTGCTAACCGTTTAGGAGCCTCTGCTTTAATGCAAGGTTTGGCTGATGGATATTTTGTAATTCCATACACAATAGGAGCTCATTTGGCAAACGAAATTAGTGTAAAACCAATTTCGACCGACCATGAGGCATTTGTAACTGCAGAGAAAGAGGTAAGTGAAAGATTGGCTAAACTATTAGCTATAAAAGGTACAAAACCTGTTGATTATTTTCACAGACGAATAGGAAAAATAATTTGGGATAAGTGTGGAATGGCTAGGAATGTGGAAGGTTTAACTTGGGCAATTGCCGAAATTCAAAAGATAAGAGAAGAGTTTTGGAGCGATGTTCGTGTAACAGGAGATGCCAATGAATTTAATCCAGAGTTAGAAAAAGCAGGTCGTGTAGCTGATTTTATTGAGTTAGGTGAGTTAATGTGTAAAGATGCTTTGGAACGCAATGAAAGCTGTGGAGGTCACTTCCGCGAAGAATTCCAAACAGAAGAGGGAGAAGCTTTAAGGGATGATGAAAACTTTAAAAATGTTGCTGCTTGGCAGTACAATAATATTGGCGACTGGACTAAACACCAAGAAGATTTAGTATACGAAAACATTAAAATTGCTCAACGTAGTTATAAATAATAGTTAAAAAATTAAAAAGGTTGATAGGTTTATTAATTAACACCAGCGCAACCATAATCAACATAAAAAATTAAATAGTATGAGTGGAAATATGAATATTAACTTAAAAGTTTGGCGTCAAAAAAACGAAAAAAGTCAAGGTAAATTAGTTGACTACAAAGTGGAAGGTGTATCTCCTGATATGTCTTTCTTAGAAATGTTTGACGTATTAAACGACAAATTAATAAGAGATGGAAAAGATGAGCCAATTGCATTCGATCACGATTGTAGAGAAGGAATTTGTGGAATGTGTAGTATGTATATCAATGGCAGGCCGCATGGACCAAACCAAGGTGTAACTACTTGCCAATTACACATGCGTAGTTTTAAAGATGGAGATACCATTGTGGTAGAACCATGGAGAGCTGCTGCATTTCCTGTAGTTAAAGATTTAGCAGTTAATAGATCGGCATTTGATAGAATAATATCAGCAGGTGGATTTATTTCGGTAAATACCGGTAATGCGCAAGATGCAAATAGTTTACCAATTCCAAAAGACAATGCTGATGAAGCATTTGCTGCTGCTGCTTGTATTGGTTGTGGAGCTTGTGTGGCTGCTTGTAAAAACTCAAGTGCTATGCTGTTTGTTTCTGCCAAAGTTTCGCAATTGGCATTATTACCTCAAGGAAACCCTGAAAGAAATAGCAGGGTTTTAGATATGGTAGCTCAAATGGATGCAGAAGGTTTTGGTGCTTGTACCAATACCGGTGCTTGCTCAGCCGAATGCCCTAAAGAAATTTCATTTACTAATATAGCTCGATTAAATAGAGAATATTTTGGTGCTCAATTAAGTTCTAACAGAACTTAATTAATACAATTTTTAGTTCCTAAAAATCCATTAGCTGTAAAATTATAGTTAATGGATTTTTTTATTTAAAATATATGCAACGAAATGTTGTATTTTGCTGTCATTAATTTTTTGGGTTTTATTTATAATTTTTCAATTTAAAAATTGATTTGTAAAAAGGAACAATGTGGTAAAAAAGAATATAAACAAATTTTTAAGCTTAGTATTTTTAAATTTCCTTTTTTTAGGAGCCTATGCTACACATTATAGAGCAGGGGAAATTATTTTTAAAAATATTTCGGGTTTAACTTACGAAATTATAGTAAACACATACACCGACCAAAACCAATTGGGAGCAGATCCAAGTACTGCAGAGGTTTTATTGGATTTTGGTGACAATACATCGAAAGTAATTCCAAGAACTAGCGAAACTTTTTTAAATACATCTATTGAATACGGTGTTAAAAGAAACACTTATAAAACAATTAAAACCTATAACGGAAGCGGTATTTATAGGTTATGTATTATTGATAGAAATAGAGTTGACAAAATTAGAAATGTTAATAATGGTAATTCAGTTAACTTGGCATTTTGTGTTACTTCTGAAATAGTTATTGGAACAGGTTTTTCAAATCAATCACCTCAACTATTGTCAACGCCTATTGATAGAGGTTGTGTAAATAGATTATATGTTCACAATCCAAGTGCATACGATCCGGATGGTGATAGTTTGGTTTATGAAATTAGGGCTCCTAAATCTGATTGTCCTAAAGAAGTTCCGGGTTTTACAATCCCTGAATTTTCTGACTCGTTTTCTATTAATCAAAATACAGGAATTTTAACTTGGCGAACACCCCAAAAAGTAGGTATTTACAATATTGTTATTCGCATTAAAGAATATAGAAAAAACGGAAAAATAAAGCCTATTTTAGTTGGATATGTGGATAGAGACATGCAGATTAAAATTGAAATCTGTGAAAATGAGCCACCAGAAATAGCTGAAATAACAAATACTTGTGTTATAGCTGGAACATTAATTCAAAAAAACATATCCGTTCAAGATTTAGATGCTAATAATAAAGTAACATTAACAGCTTCAGGAGGTCCATTTGTACAAAAAAATAACCCGGCATTTACCAACCCAACTGTAGCAATTGGAAACCCAACTGGTTTTTTATTTAATTGGCGTCCTTCATGTACTTCAATAAGAGCATCAGAATTTCAAGCAGATTTTAAAGCCATTGATGATGGAATACCTGTTGCTTTAACTAACTCCAAAGCTTTTAAAATTAAAGTAATTGGTCCTGCTCCTAAAAATTTTACAATAATTCAAGATAGCAACGGATTTAAATTAAAATGGAATCCTGATAGTTGCAATTTTGCTTTTGGCTATAGAATTTACAGAAGAGTAGATTCTTCATTTTGGAATCCTGCAATTTGTGAAACAGGGGTTAGTAGCTCATCGGGTTTTGTATTAATTGATACAACACAAGGTTTATTAAATAGCAACTATTTTGATAACAATAACGGTAAAGGATTATCACCTTTGGTTAATTATTGTTATAGGGTAACTTCGTTTTATTTAGCAAGAAACGATGATGGAAAAATAGTAAACCTAGGCGAAAGTTCTGAGGGAAAAGCAAGTATTGAAATATGTGGAGTAATTACCAGAACCAAACCAATTATTACCAATGTAAGTGTTTTAAAAACCAATAATTTAAATGGATTTATTTTTGTAAAATGGTTAAAACCTTTGGTTTTAGATTCTGTTCAATTTCCACCTCCATATACAATCCAAGTTCAAAGGTCAATTTATGGTTCTAGTAATTTTATAAATATTGGAACGCCCAAAGTTTATAATACATTTAATGAAATAAACAATGATAGTCTGATTGATTCTCTTATTAATACTGAAACTATTCAATACAATTATAAGGTGGTTTTTTATTGTACTAAAAATACAAATCCATTAACTTACGTTGATCAAAGTATTACAGCGAGTTCAGTTTTTATAACACCTTTCAATACCAATAAAGCAATTATATTAAATTTTAATTACGATGTTCCATGGTTTAATAATGAGTTTTATATTTATAAAAAAATCGGAACAACTTTTTCATTCATTAAAAAAACAAGTAATAATACTTACAAAGATACTGGTTTAATAAACGGACAAATTTATTGCTATTATATCATTTCGGCAGGTAGTTATAACAAGTTGCTTATAAATGATACTTTATTAAATAACTCGCAAGAAGTTTGTGGTATTCCTATAGATACTGTTCCTCCTTGTTCACCTAGAGTTACCTATATAACACCATGCAATCAGTTTGGTGTAAATAATATTATTTTAAATTGGAGTTACCCTGCAAGTTGTAGTCAAGATGTGGCATTTTTTAAAGTTTATTATAAAAAATATGAAAAAGATAATTGGAAATTAATTAGTACTTTAAATGCAAATACTTTTACATTAACTGATACCAATTCACTTTTAAAATTTTCAATAGCTGGATGTTATGCAGTAACAGCAATAGATTCAACGGGAAATGAAAGCAATGTAAATTTAAATGCATTTTGTATTGATAACTGTCCATATTATGTTTTGCCAAATGTGTTTACTCCGAACAATGACGAAAATAATTTGAATGAAATTTTCAAACCCTTTCCATATCGCTTTATCGAAAAAGTTGACTTTCATGTTTATAATAGATGGGGCACACCAGTTTTTGAAACAACCGATATTGATATAAATTGGAATGGAAAAGACAAAGCAAGTGGGAAAGATTTAGTGAATGGCACTTATTTTTATATAGTAAATATATATGAAAATTATTTAGAAGGCACTAAAAAAAGAAGTGTAAGAGGAACTGTAACTATAATTAGAGAATAAATAATGCAACCTTTTAATTGTATAATTGTAGGTGGCGGTCTTGGTGGTTTAACTTTATCCATACAGCTTGCTAAGCAAGGATTTGGTGTAGCATTATTCGAAAAAGAAACTTATCCTTTTCATAAAGTTTGTGGCGAGTATATAGCAATGGAATCGTGGAATTTTTTAAAAAGCTGTGGTTTAAATTTAGATGAATTAGAATTACCTAAAATAAACCAATTAAAAGTTTCGGCACCTAATGGCAATTTTTTAACTCATCAATTAAGTCCAGGTGGATTTGGAATTTCTAGATATAAAATTGATTATTTACTATTAAACGAAGCTAAAAAATGTGGGGTTCATGTATTTGAAAACTGCAAAGTTAATGATGTAATTAAACAAGATAGCTTGTTTACAGTATTTACAAATAATGGAAATTTTAGTTCCAATTTAGTTATAGGTAGTTATGGAAAACGGAGCAATTTAGACATTAAGTTTAAACGAAAATTTATTCAAAACAAAGCCAAAGGATTAACCAATTACATAGGTGTTAAATACCATTTAAAAGCCAATATACCAGCAAATAATATTGAATTGCATAATTTTAAAGATGGATATTGTGGCATATCGAAAATTGAAGACGATAAGTATTGTTTGTGTTATTTAACTACCGCGCAAAACTTAAAAAATAACAATGGTGATATTAAAGAAATGGAAAAAAATGTATTGCAAAAAAATCCATTTTTAAATGATTATTTAAACAATTTTGAAAGTTTATATACAGAGCCTTTGGTCATATCACAAGTAAATTTTTCAAATAAAACACAAAACGAAAATGATGTAATAATGCTTGGCGATGCAGCAGGGTTAATAACTCCCTTATGTGGCAACGGAATGAGTATGGCAATGAATGCAGCCAAAATTTTAAGTGAGTTAATTCCTCAATTTTTAACAAATAAAATAACTTTAGACAAGCTAATTTATTTATATACATATAAATGGAAAAGTACTTTTGGCACTAGGCTTTGGGCAGGAAGAAAAATTCAATCGCTATTTGGAAATGAATTTACCACTAATTTATTAATTTCTTCCCTAAAACCATTTCCTTTTTTAATTAATAATTTGGTATCGTTAACGCACGGGAATTCCTTTTAAATAGAGTATAATTTAAATAATTTGTAACTTTTAAATTATAATTTTATATTGTGCAAATAAAATAATAAGCCCCCTCAAATTTTTATTTATGAAAATAGCACTGCTTGGTTATGGTAAAATGGGTAAAGCAATTGAAAAAGTTGCTGAAGCCAAAGGACATGAAATTGTTTATCGCGTTGATTTAAATAATGCTTTCGATTTTTTACCAGTTAGTTTACAAAATGTTGATGTAGCAATTGATTTTAGCATGCCTACTGCAGCAGTAGATAATATATTAAAATGTTTTGAGGCAAATGTGCCAATAGTAATTGGTACAACAGGCTGGTACGATCAGTTTGATATGATTAAAGATAAGTGTTTAAAAGAGAATCAAAGTGTTTTGTACAGCAGTAATTTTAGCATAGGGGTTAATATATTTTATAAAGTAAATAAAATATTGGCCGAAATAATGAAAAGCCATGATTATGATGTAATGATAAATGAAACGCATCATACAGCAAAAAAAGACCACCCAAGTGGAACAGCACTTTCATTAGCTAAACAGATAATGAATGAAATTGTTAAGAAAGAAAAAATTAAAGACAGGTTGATGTTTGACAACCAAACTCCTTCGCAAAGTACAAAACCCAACGAGTTATTAATAGAAAGCCACAGAGAAGGCGATGTAATGGGCGACCACACGGTTAGGTACGAAAACGTAATTGATATTATTGAAATTAAACATAGTGCCAAAAGCAGGTATGGATTTGCCAGAGGAGCATTATTAGCGGCAGAATGGTTAGTAGGAAAAAAAGGAATTTATACCCTCGATGATATTTTAAATTTTTAAAATTTACCGTTCAATTCATTATTATTCTCTTAAAAAAAATCATTATATTATTAATAAAATTAAAATAATATATGCAGTATACAAACCAAATTCATGAGTAGCATAAAAGAAAACACAAGCACCAAAAAAGGTAATTTTTTTTCAGATTTATTTAATTATTTTTATAAAAGTCCCAAAACATTTAGTAAAAAACAATGGATTGTAATAGCCATTTGGATTGTATTAAATATTGTATGCATGTTTTTGTATATGGCTGCAGGAGCTTCGTTTGGCTTAGCACTATTAAATGCCGTATATGGCATTTTAATAATTTTTGGATATTTTACTAGATTAATTGCAATGATTATTGCGCCAATTTTTGTAATTATTTTCAAAATTGTTGGATTGGTTTTTAAACAAGAAAACGAAATTCAAACTGCTTACGAATGGAGCGATGCTTTAATTTTTGCAACAATTGCTGCAACAATTATTCGTGGTTATTTTATGGAGGCATATACCATTCCATCTTCATCAATGGAAAAATCGTTATTAATAGGAGATTTTTTGTTTGTAAGCAAATACAGTTACGGTAATAGATTGCCTCAAACACCATTGAGTTTTCCTTTTGTGCATAACAAACTGCCATTTACCGAAAATAAAGTTCAGTCGTATTTAAATTTTATGAAAATGCCTTACACCCGTTTGTTTGCTATTTCTACAATTAAAAATAATGATGTGGTTGTATTTAATTATCCATTTGAAATAGATAAGCCAACCGATAAAAAAGAAAATTATATAAAACGTTGTGTAGGTATAGCCGGTGACAGTTTAAAAGTTGTAAATCAACAATTATTTATAAATAATAAGCCTGCCGATAATCCGGAATTAATGCAACATTTTTATAAAGTGGTAAGTACCGAAGGCATAAGCAAAAGCTTTGTTGATAAATACGATATAACAGAAGCTTACCCTACCAATTCAGGTTTTTTAATGGTAAATATGACTAACCCAACCAAAGAAAAACTAAAAGAGTACAATGGAATAGTTTCAATTGATAGAACTGATACTAATTTTATAAGTGGTTATACCGCTTTTCAAGAAAAATTTAAATGGAGTATTGATGATTTTGGCACAGTTTATATTCCTCGTCAAGGTGATAATATAGAAATGAATGAGCACAATTACGATATTTATGAATTTGCAATTAAACATTATGAAAACAATCCTTCATTGGTTTGGCAAAATGGAAAAGCATTTTTAGATGGCAAAGAAATAAAAACCTATCAGTTTAAATATAACTACTATTTTATGATGGGAGATAACCGTGATAATTCGGCTGATAGTAGGTTTTGGGGCTTTGTGCCCGAAACACATATTGTAGGTAAAGCCCTATTTATTTGGATGAGTTGGGATGGAAATAATAAGAAAGTACGTTGGAGTAGAATTTTTAATGGAATTCATTAAAAAAGGTAATTTTTATACTAGTAATTATAGGATAAAGGCTATATTTTTGAAGTATTAAACTGGTATGTTAAAAAAAATAATCGTAGTTATAGGAGTTTTAATTACATTAAATCTTGCAATTTCTTGCTCTCATTACGATGAGTTGCAAAAAAATACCATAGAAAGTAAAGCCAATGAAGACGAAAGCCATAACAGTGGAAAAGATTGTATGAGCTGTCACAGCCAATCAGGTAGTGAAGCTGCTAATGAAGGTTTTTGGAATTTAGCTGGTTCTGTTTTTAAAACAATTGATTCATCGGAGCCACAAAATAATGTTACAGTAGAACTGTGGAGTGAACCCAATGGAAAAGGATTTAAAATTTATTCATTGGTAAGCGATAAAAAGGGAAACTTTTATACCAATAAAATCGTAAATTTTAACAATGGTTGTTATCCAATATTAAAATATGGTAATAAAACCAAATCAATGCTTTCAACTTTTAAAGGTGGAATGAGTTGTAACAACTCAAATTGCCATGGAGGATTAATAGATAAATTAAACATTAATTAAGTATATAAATTTTTATAAAATGAAAATATTTTTTGCTTTAATATTATTAAATATTGTTTTTGTTACTAGTTGTTATTACGATAAAGAAGAACAATTATATCCAAATTCAGTTGAAACAAATTGTAATATACCATTAACTTACACCAATGGAATAAAAGATATAATTGAATCGAATTGTGTTAGTTGCCATAAACCGGGAGGCAATACACCCGATTTATCAACTTACACATTAGTAAAAGAAAACACAACAAAAATTACTTTAAGGGCAATTACTCAAAAAAATATGCCTAGCCCATCAGGAATGAGTGCTTGCAACATTACCAAATTAGATAATTGGATTAAAGCAGGAACTCCTCAATAAATTTTAAAAGATGAAAAATAATTTACTTGTCATTTTATTCCTTTTTTCTATAAATTTTTGTTTCGCACAAGACGATTTATTGGGTGATTTACTTAATGAAAATAAGAAATCGTTTCCAGTTTTAGCTACTTTTAAAGGAACTAGGATTATTACAGGACAAAGCAATGAAAACATAGCTAAGAAGCATTTAAATTTTTTGGTTTTACATAGGTTTGGTGAATTAAAAGACGATGCTTGGTATTACAGTTTATTGGGTTTTGATAATGCAACTGTTCGTTTGGCCTTTGACTATGGAATTACCGATAATTTAATGGTAGGAATTGGAAGAAGTTCGGTTTTAAAAAAAGTATATGATTTTAATGTAAAGTATAAAATTTTAAAACAGACAAAAGGTGGGAATAAAAACTTTCCTTTTGCACTTTCTTATTATGGAAATATGGGAATTAATACTACCACTTTTGCTGATTTAAATAGAGATAATTATTTTACTTCGAGGTTGAGTTTTTGCAATCAATTAATTATTGCAAAAAAAATAAACGATAAAATTTCACTACAAATTACTCCAACCATGGTTCATAGAAACTTGGTTGAAAAAACAGCAACTCCTAATGACATATATGCTTTGGGTTTGGCCGGTTCGTTTAAAATTACCCGAAGTACTCGCTTAAATATTGAGTACTATCCAAGATTAAATGGAAGAGATGAAAAAACTAAAAGCGGAGTAGAATACAGTGATTACTTAGGAATTGGCTTTGATATTGAAACAGGAGGACACGTTTTTCAATTAATGTTTAGTAACTCCACTTACATGTACGAGCAAGGTTTTGTTACCGAAACTACTGGTAAATGGAGCGATTTTGGAGTAAGATTAGGCTTTAACTTATCAAGAACTTTTTCGTTTGATGACCATACAAAAAAGTAAAAATAAGTATTTGTTAATACTATTTTTGTTTGTAGTATTAAGCTTTTTTTTTATAAATAATTATAATAAACCTATTAATAAAAATGTAATAATTGATAAAATATTGGTTTATAAATCGGAACACAAAATGGAGATTTATGAAAAAAATAAATTAGTTAAAACATATAAAATTGCAATAGGTAGGGGAGGAGAAGGAGCAAAAGAATTTGAAGGAGATGAAAAAACACCTGAAGGCTTATATTTTATTAATAGTAAAAACAAAGACAGTGGTTACCATAACAATTTAGGAATTTCATATCCAAATGAAGTAGATATTAAAAGATGTAAAAAAATAAATAAACCAACTGGAGGCGATATAAAAATTCACGGATTAAAAAATGGATTTGGTTTTATAGGCAAGTTTCATTTATTATTTGATTGGACTTTAGGTTGTATTGCTCTTTCAAACGAAGAAATTGATGAATTAAGCCAGCATACTCCAATTGGCACTATAATTGAAATAAAATATTAAAATATAACTATGAAACAGTTTATAATATTTGTTACTTTTTCAATGCTACTTTTATTTAGCACTTGTAAACATGAACCAAAACCAATAATTCGTTTCAGTAATAATGATACTAGTTTAAAAGAATTAGTTTGTTTTAATACACAAATTTTACCATTAATTACAGCTAGTTGTGCCCAAGTTGGCTGCCACGATGCAATTACACAAGAAGAAGGATTGATTTTAAATTCATACGATGGTATTATAAATATGGGAACTGAAGATTTAGTTAAATACATAACATTAACTTCAGGTAAAATGATGCCTCCTCTTCCTCAATCAAGAATGGATATTGTAAATATTAATTTAATTAAAAAATGGATTGCAGAAGGAGCTAAAAATAGCATTTGTAATCCTACCAATTGCGATACATCAAACGTTTTATATAGCAATGAAATTGCTCCAATAATAAATACCTACTGCAAAGGTTGCCACAATACAAACAATAAAGGTGGAAATGTAAATTTAGATAATTATGCAGATGTAAAAGTAAGTACGTTAACTGGTAAATTGTTATTTACCATCAATGCATCGGCTTATACTTTAATGCCCAAAGGTGGTCCAAAATTATCAAATTGTAACTTACGTAAAATTCAAATTTGGGCAGATAAAAATTGCCCTCAATAATTAAAATAAAAAACCATGAAAAAACTTAAAGCAACCCTTGCATTTTTATTATGCAGCACCATTTTTTCTTATTTATCTGCTCAAACTTTATACAAGACAACTAATGCCGAAGTGAGCTTTTTTTCAAAAACACCACTAGAAAATATTGATGGAAAAACAAATACAGCTACTGCACTAATAGGTGTGGAGAAGAAAGAAATTGTGTTTTTTATTACAAACAATTCGTTTCAATTTCCTAACAAATTGATGCAAGAACATTTTAACGAAAAATACATGGAAAGCGAAAAATTTCCCTACAGTACTTTTAAAGGAACAATTCAAGATGCAATTGATTTAAAAGTAGCTGGAGTTTACAAAGTGAAAGTGAAAGGTAAGTTAACAATACATGGCGTAGAGCAAGAAAGAACTATTGATGGAACTGTTACGGTAAGCAACGGTAAAATAGATGTAGTGAGCGATTTTAAAGTAAAAGTTGCCGACCATAAAATTGAAATTCCATCTGTGGTTACAGCAAAAATAGCTGAAGAGTTAGATGTAAAAATAGTAGCTTCGTTAGTTCCGAAAGCTAGAAATTAACTAATATAATGTTATTTATCAAATGAGATTTTCTTTTAGGAGGGAATCTCATTTTTTTTAACAAATTTTTAAATTTTCGTTTCAAAAAATTAACATATTCTTGCTACTTACAATGAGTAAAAAAATTAAAATAAACTTAGTAATAGTAGCAATTTTTTTTAATACTGCTGCATTTGCCCAAACTGAGCAAGAACAATTTATGACTTTAGGGAATAAAGTGATAAGCTGTTTTATAGATAAAAGTTTTGATACCTTAACTAATTTATATGCAGATGAACAGAAACTATTTAATAGTCCGCTTGCTATTGCCTCTTATTACAACCCATTAATTGAAAAGTATGGTGAATTTGCTACTTTTAGATTTGCAGGGTTTAAACCAGTTTATTCGCAAGTAAATATTGACTACATCGTAAAAACAAAGTACAATATTGAAATATTAGTTGAATTGGTTTTTGAGCGAGAAACGCAAAAATTTTTATTGTATAGGTTCAATGAAACTTTTAGAATGTATGCCATTCCTGATTATGCCATTGCAGAAAAATTTAACGATGAAACTATAGTTTTTGCAGCAGATACGAACTTGCCTTTAAATGGTATATTAAGTTTACCTAAAGTAGTTAAAAAAGCACCTTTGGTAATTATAGTTCCTGCTGCCGGCCCAAGTGATGCTGATGGAAATTTCAACTCGAAACCTTATAAAGACCTAGCAACTGGACTTGCTACCAAAGGCTTTGCAGTTTTTAGGTATAATAAAAGAAGTTTAAATTATGGGTTTAATTTTTCGCAAAATAAGTTTAATGGAAACCAATTTACACCCGAAGAAGATGTGTTGGCCGATTTACAAGCAGTAATTGATTTATTTAAGAAAAACCCCAATATTGATAGCAATCAAATTTATTTGCTTGGACATGGCGAAGGTGCTTATTTTGCTCCTTATATTGCTAGTAAAAATCCAATTATAAAAGGAATAATTATGATGGGTGCTAATGCCAATCATCCTTTACAAATGATGATTGAACAAAATAATTATTTAGGTAAAATTTTACCTCATAAAAAAGAACATTACGATGAAGACAATTTAAAAGCACAAATAGTTCTTAAAAAGAAAGTTACTCAAAACACCTCTTACATGTTATTGCCACACGAAATACCTGCAAAATATTGGTTATGGATACAAGAATACGACCAAATAAAAGTAGCCAAAAAGCTTACTATTCCTATATTTATTATGCAGGGTGGGCGCGATTATCAAGTTGATAAAAAGAACTTTTTTGTTTGGCAAAAGAAATTGAAAAAAAACAAGAATGTTACTTTTAAATTATATGAAAAAATGAATCATATAATGCATGCAGGCGAAGGCGAATCAACTTATAGCGAATACTCAATTATGCGCCACATACCTGTTGAAGTTATTGATGATATAACCAAATGGTTAAATTCAAATTAAAGTTTTAATTAAAAATATTTTTAGTTTCAAATATATTAGTGTTGCTTTTTTAAACTTTATTTCTACTTTTGTTTCATATTTACAAAATAGCAATATGACAACGTTTACTAGTAGTTTGCCCGATGATTTGCTTAACAAACTATCTCAAATGGCAAAGTCTTTATCAATACCAAAAAATAAATTGATAGAAAATGCGCTTAGCATTTATCTTGAACAATTGAACAAAGCTGCTTACGTAAAATCATACAAGCAAATGGATGCAGACACTGATGTTTTGTTATTAGCCGAAGAAGGAATGGCAGAATATTACAAGCAAATAAATAAATAAAAATGAAACAGGGACAAATTTGGTATGCCAATTTAAACCCTATTGAAGGTAGTGAACAAGCTTTATTTAGGCCAGTGGTTATTGTAAGTGGTAACTTATTAAATGAAAATGCTCCTGTTTTATTTTGTTGTCCGTTAACTACAAAACTTAAAAATTATAAAGGAAATCCAATTTTATATCCAAACGATCAAAATGGGTTAAAAGAAGTTTCTGAAGTAATGATTGTTCATTTAAGAAGTTTATCTAAAATGAGGCTTAATGAAATGATAGGATTTGTTCCAAAAGAAACGATTCAATTAATTAAATTGACAATAAATGACATTCTTAATTACTAAGTTAATTTGAAATGTTTGCCCATAATTGTATTAAAATACTTTTACTAATAAAAAATATAAAACTTATAATTGCAATTCATTGTTTAAACATAAATGAAAGTAACTGATATAATAAAAAACGCAAAAGAAACCCTTTTTTCAATAGAAATATTACCACCATTAAAAGGAAAAGACATTCATTCGGTTTATGCTGGAATTGATCCTTTAATGGAATTTAAACCTGCTTTTATTGATGTTACTTACCACCGCGAAGAATTTGTATTACGCAAACGTGTTGATGGTGGATTTGATAAAGTATATACCCGCAAACGCCCGGGCACTGTTGCAATTTGTGCCGCTTTAATGAACCATTATAAAATAGATACTGTTCCCCATTTAATTTGTGGCGGATTTAGTAAAGAAGAAACTGAAAATGCTTTAATAGAACTTAACTTTTTAGGTGTAGATAATGTATTACTTTTAAGAGGAGATAATGTAAAAAACGAATCGAATTTTGTGCCTGAACCTGATGGTAATAAAGATTCACTTGAACTTTTAAAGCAAGTTATAAATATGAACAATGGTATTTACCTTGATCCTGATTTGGAAAATGCCACTCCATCAAATTTTTGTATTTCAGTTAGCGGATATCCTGAAAAACATTTTGAAGCACCAAACATGAGCAGCGATTTAAAATGGCTTAAAGCTAAAATTGATGCAGGTGCTGAATATATTGTAACGCAAATGTTTTTTGATAATTCCAAGTTTCTTGATTTTGTAGAAAAGGTTAAATCTATGGGTATAAACGTTCCAATTATACCCGGCTTAAAACCATTAAGTACAAAAAAACAATTAAGCATTTTACCAAAAATATTTCATATAGATATACCCGAAGCGTTAAGCAATGAAATAGAAAAATGCAAAGATGACAAAGCGGTAAGAGAAGTAGGGATAGAATGGGCTATTCAACAATCAAAAGAATTAAAAGCTGCAGGTACTCCAGTATTGCACTATTATACTATGGGTTTAGCAGATGCTACTAAAAAAATCGCTAGTAAAGTTTTTTAAGGAAGTTGATTATTTTTCATTCGTTGTTCGATATTCGTTGTTCGTTGTTCGTTATTCGTTGTTCGATATTCGTAATTCGATATTCGTAATTCGATATTCGTAATTCGATATTCGTTGTTCACAAATCACAAATCTCACTTCACATTTACTTCGCACTTTTGTTATTCCGCATTCCGCACTTTCGAAACTTCACACTTTTGTCATTCCGCATTCCGCATTCCGCATTTTAAAAGGAACGTTTACTCTTCTTCCTTAAAATACAATTTATAAAATTTTCTACCATCGGGGTCTACACCTTGTTCTATTAAGTTTCTATCTCCATGAATATAAACATGGAAATTTTTATCTAATTTTAACACACTTTTAAATACTTTGGCTTGTTTTTTTACTGCTTGGGCAGATATATCAAAACCATCCATCATGTCTAATTCATTGCTTTTGCGGTAAGCTTCGTCAAATGTGCGGAACGATTCTATAACATTGTCATCGGCAAAAACTTGTTTTTCAAATTCTTGTTTATCAAAAGTATCGTTGGTTTTAAAATAATCAACCGAGCGGTTTAGGTAATCTATTTGATCGGCTTTGGTTACTTCAAACTCCTCGTTTAATTGTTTTGTTACAAAGTTTTTGGCAATATTCATAAAATCCTTGGTGTGGTTATAATTATTGCTACAAGGTTTTAATTGTAAAAAACTATCCTTCCAATATTGAGCTTCGCTGCCTTTATTGCCTTTATCTACAATACAAACTTTGTAACCTTGGTCGGCATTGGTGTTAAATATTAAACAACCTTTGTCTAACTTATCTATGTTTATTCCATCGTTGTAACTAACATCAAATACATTATCTGTTTGGTTCAGTTTTAAAAAATCGTATTTGTTTTCCGATTTAAAAATGCCAATAGCTTCCACATCTTCATCTTCTACCTGAATATTGGCAAAATAAGCCACAAACAAATCGCCACTTTTTATTTGAGGGTGAGTTGAAAGTTCGTATAAATGCTTTGCAATATTTACACTGTTAATATGAAACGAACTACCATGTTCAAAAGCTTGAAAAGCATAGTTATAAATGGGGTTTAATTTAAAATCGTTATTACTAAAGCTAAAATTATAAAACTCGGGATTACTGAATGAGGAAACAAAAAAACGCATCAATAGATCTTTCAATTTTCCATCACTTAAATCCAACAAATCCTTTGAAACCACTAAATCTTCGTTATTGGTTTTATTCCCTACCTGATGCACTGAAACTTTTTTTAATTGAGTAGTTTCTATTTCAAATTTTTCTGCCATTAATTGTTAAATATAGGGGGTAAATATAGGAATGAATTATGAAGTATGAAGGATAAATGATAAAGTATGAATAGATTTTGTCTTGGTGAGCTTGCCGAATCCAGACACGAGAGATGGGAACAGAGAAATGATAAAGTATGAAGTCCTGAGATATCGGGAAAGGATGAAATAGTTTTGTAAAAATCGGTTTTTGTTAAATCCATTACATATTATCATATTCAATTGCTTTGGCTATAAACAAGGATCAATTGCCACGCCCTTTAGGGCGTGGAGAAGAGAATAATAGACAAACGGCTTTAGCCAAATTCCTCATTGTTAAAGCCAAAGGCTGTATAACTTTTGGCTAAAGCCAATTGGTGTTTAATTTAATCCACGCCCTAAAGGGCGTGGCAATGGATTCTTTGCTACAGGATATTTGGGTATGGCAATGGATTCTTTCAAATAATCATTTAAATCAATCGCCATGATCAATTGCCATTATCTTTAGGGCAAGAACTAATACAAAAAAAAGCCAAACGTTTTCGCATTTGGCTTTTAATATTTTTTTACTAGCAGCTATTTTATAATAATTTAGTAAACACTCCCGGGTATAAACCTAAAACCAAGCTTAATATTAGGCAAACTACTATTACCATTTGGTATGAAAAGGTGGGTTTAATTTCAAATTCGTTGGCTGGTTTGCTATACATAGCAACAATTACTTTCATGTAGTAAAACACCCCAATTATTGAACTGATAATGGCAAGGAAAACCATTTGTTCGTATCCATTTCTAAATGCTTCGCTAAATATAAAGTATTTACCAAAAAAGCCTGCAAATGGTGGTATTCCAGCCAAACTTAACATGGCCATTGTTAAGCATGCAGCTAAAAAAGGATTCTTTTTACCTAAACCATTAAAACCACTAATGCTTTCAGTATCGGTAGCTTTAAAAACGGTAATGGCTATTGCAAATGCAGCTAAACTTGCTACAGCATAACCTACAGAATATAAAAATAAAGCACTATCGGTACTGCCTTGTAAACTAAGTATTGCCAACATCATATATCCAGCATGACTTATTCCAGAATAAGCCAAAAGGCGTTTAAAATTATCTTGTACTAAAGCTACTAAATTACCAATTAATAATGTTGCAGCGCACGAAAAAGTAAGTATTAACTCGGCTTTGCCCATTGCAAAAACAAAACAAACCGAAACCAATTTGTAAAATGCAGCAAAAGCAGCAATTTTAACCAAAGTACTCATTAATGCAGTTATTAAAGTTGGCGCACCTTCGTACACATCAGGACTCCAAAAATGAAATGGAGCAGCCGATACTTTAAACAACATAGCAAAAACCATTAGCAACATTCCTACAATAAACCTAGGGTCTAAGCTGTCGGCATGCATGCGCATGTAAGCACCAATTCCATCAATACTAAAAGTGCCTGTTACTCCAAAAATTAATGCAATACCAAATAACAAAAATGCACTGGCAAACGAACCCATTAAAAAATATTTGAAACCTGCTTCATTCGATTTTACTTCGAACCTGCGGCTTCCAGCCATTACATAAAGTGAAATAGATAAAGTTTCAATGCCTAAAAATAACATAGCCATGTTTGCATAACTAAACATCATTAATGCGCCACAAAGGGTAAACATTAATATTGCCATGTAATCGCTTATGTGTTTTTCATCGTCAGTACTTGAATAAAAATCGGTAGAAAGTATTAAAATTACCAACATAATAAATAATGCCAAACCACTAAAAGCAGTGGAAAAATTACTGTCGGTAAGCATTCCATTAAAATGAGTTTGTGGATGGTTCCAAGTTTGTAAATTAAGGCTAAAAATAATAGCTAAACCCAATACCAAAATAGGTATTAAATATTTACGAAAATTGAATATTTCGGCCAATAAGCCAAATAAACCTAAACACGCAGTATATATTAAAGTATTCATTGAATGAATGTATAAATATTGATTAATTATTTAATAAAACTTAATTTAAAAATGTGACTTGCAATTGGTTCAACTAATTCTAAAACTGGCTTTGGGAAAACACCGAAGGCAAAAATTAAAATAGCAATTATAGCTAAAATCAACTCTTCGTTCCACTTCAAATTTTCAAAAACAGTTACATTTTCGTTTACATCGCCAAGCATTACTTTTTGGTACATGCGCAACATATACACCGCACCTAAAATAATAGTTAAACCAGCTATAAATCCTGCCCAACTATGGTACTCAAATAATCCAAAAAGCAACATAAACTCGCCTATAAAACCATTGGTTAAAGGCAACGCAACCGAGCCTAAAACTATAATTAAAAAATACATGGCAAAACGAGGCGATAAAACCCTAATTCCACCTAATGAATTTATATCGCTAGTTCCGGTTCTACTAATTATTATTTCGGCACAATAAAATAAGCCAACTACATTTATTCCGTGAGCTAACATTTGAATTAATGCACCTTGAAAACCTTGCATATTTAAAGCAAAAATACCACCTGCTATTAAACCCACATGCGCAATTGATGAATAAGCAAAAAGTTTTTTAATATCGGTTTGCATAATAGCAATTACCGATGCATAAACAACACCAATAAAACATAATGCAATAACGTAAGGAGTATATTCAGCCACACCATTTGGAACTACAGGCAATAACCAACGCAAAAGGCTATATAAACCCATTTTTAACATAATACCCGAAAGCAACATAGTTCCTTGAGTTGGTGCAGTGCTATAAGTATCGGGTTGCCAAGTATGGAAAGGAATAATTGGAATTTTAATGGCAAAAGCTAAAAAGAACATCCAAAAAATAAATCCTTGTTTGCATGAACATATATGGTTTACAGTTAAATCGACCCAACTTAAATTGTGACTTGGTGTTGCCCAATACAAATATAAAAATCCAAATAGCATGAGTAAACTTCCTGCCAATGTGTAAATAAAAAACTTTAATGTAACAGTTGCTCTGTTTGGTCCACCCCAATTTAAAGCAATGAAGTAAATTGGAATTAATGCTAACTCCCAAAATATATAATATAAAAAACCATCGAACGAAACAAAAACACCTATTAGTGCAAAGTTCATTAATAGCATTAAAGAGTAAAGTATTTGAGGTCTTTCTTGATTTTTATTTAATCCAGATAAAATAATTAAAGGCATTAACAAATTGGTAAGAAATACCATTAGCAAACTCATTCCATCTAAACCAATATTAAAGTTAATATTGGGCGAGTTAATCCAATCAATATTAATTGAAAGCGAATCTTTTATACTTTGAGTAATTTCTTTATCTAAACCATCATTTATTGAAGAAAAAACAAAATAAATGTATAAAGTAAATACTAACTGAAAAATAGAAATAATAAAGCTAAACCATTTTACAGATTCACCTTTAAAAAATAATGCAATTAAACTTGCAAATAATGGTATAAGTAATAGTATAAGGGTTAACATTAATTATATATGTAAAAAATTAAAGATGTTAAAAATTTGAAGAGCTAATAAAATAATCATGCTAATAACCATTGCAAACATATAAAAACCAACATGACCAGTTTGAAGCAACCTTAATCCACGGCCAAACTGAGCAGTTACAAAAGCTACTCCATGAACTAATAAATCAATAACTAGTTTGTCGATTATTACTAAAAACAAGTCGCTTAATAGCATAATAGGTTTTACAAAAACAGCGTTGTAAATTTCATCAACGTAAAATTTATTCGAAATTACTTTACTTATTCCTTTTAATTGTTCATCTTCTAATGGTATTTGTTTTTGTTTTACATATTTAAAATAAGCAAAAGCAATACTTACAATAGCTAAACCAACTGCAGTTGCAATTAAAATCCATTCCAATGAATGACTCATTTGATGACCAGCAGGAAGTATAGTTTTTGATTGTGCAAACACACTTGATAAATAATTTTTAAAATTGTGTGAATGACTTAAAACTGGAGGTAAACCAATAAAACCAACTACTGTTGAACAAGCAGCTAATATTATTAATGGTAAAGTCATTACCGTTGGGCTTTCGTGAATATGGTGTTTTACTTCTTCGGTTCCTCTAAACGAATTTGAAAAAGTTAAATATAAAAGCCTAAACATATAAAATGCTGTTAACATAGAGCTAAACGAAAGCAAACCCCAAATAACTTTATTATGCTCAAATGCCGAAGCTAAAATTTCATCCTTACTAAAAAAACCTGCAAACGGAGGAATACCCGAAATAGCAATTGTACCAATTAAAAAAGTTAAAAATGTAATTTTAATGTATTTGCCTAATCCACCCATTCTGCGCATATCTTGTTCGCCACCCAAAGCATGAATTACCGAACCAGCTCCCAAAAACAACAATGCTTTGAAAAATGCATGAGTTACTACATGAAACATTCCACTTTCAAAAGCACCCATTCCTAAAGCTGCGAACATTAAACCTAACTGTGAAACTGTTGAATATGCCAATACTTTTTTAATATCGTTTTGTAATAAACCAATTATTGCAGCAAATAATGAGGTGGCAGTTCCAATAATTAAAATTACATCGAGCGCATGAGGTGCAAGTGAATAGATAATATTAGAACGAGCAATCATATGAATACCAGCAGTTACCATTGTTGCAGCATGTATTAAAGCAGAAACTGGAGTTGGTCCCGCCATTGCATCGGGTAACCAGGTATATAAAGGCAATTGAGCCGATTTGCCCATAGCACCTATAAATAAAAACAAAGTTATTCCAACAACTGTAATATGGTTAACGCCTAACGACATTGCACCAATTGCTACTTTATCGTAATTCAGCGATTTAAAATGATACAACATCATAAACATCCCTAATAAAAAGCCTAAGTCGCCTATGCGGTTCATAATAAAAGCTTTTTTAGCTGCATCGTTATAATCTTGGTTTTTAAACCAAAAACCAATAAGTAAATAACTACACAAACCAACGCCTTCCCAGCCTATAAACATTATTAAATAGTTATTTCCCATAACCAACAACAACATAAAAAACACAAACAGATTTAAATAGGTGAAAAACCTTGCAAAACCTTCATCGTGGTGCATGTAACCAATAGAATACAAATGAATTAAACTTCCAATTCCTGTAACTACCAATAACATGGTTATAGTTAATGGGTCAATTAAAAAAGCAAATGGTATAAATATATCGTTAAAATAAAACCAATTACTTAAAGTAACAGTTTCGGTTGTTACTGAAGGTAAATTAAAAAATAAAAACATGGAGCAAGCTAAGGAAGCAAACATAACTAAAGTTGCAATCCATCCTGAGGCATGGCCTAATTTTTTTCCGAACAATCCATTTATAATAAAACCAATTAAAGGCAATAATGGAATAAGTATAGTTGGTAAAAATAAATTTGATGATTGTATAATTGTTTCTGTCATTTTTAAGTTCTTAGTTTTAAGTTCGAAGTACTTAGTTTTATTAATTTGTTAGTTTAAAATATTTCTTTTCGAATTTATTTATTAGTATTTCGAATTTACACTACTACCATTTCATTTTGCTTAAAATGTTTATATCGGTTGATGCAATATTTCGGTAAATACTAACCAATAAAGCTAAGCCAACAGCTACTTCGGCAGCTGCAACAACCATTATAAAAAAAACAAAAACTTGTCCTTCGGCATTGCCTACATAACTGCTAAAACTAACCAAAAGTAAATTAACTGCATTAAGCATTAGTTCTATACACATTAAAATAATAATTGCATTTCGTCTAAACAAAACGCCCATAATTCCTATACAAAACATAAATGAACTTAAAATTAAGTACCAATTTTGAGGAATTGATTGTATTGAATTTTCCATAATATTATGCTCTTTCTTTTTTTGCAAGTACTACCGAACCTATCATGGCCGATAAAAATAAAATTGATGCTACCTCAAAAGGTAAGGTGTATTCTTGGTAAAGTTTCATACCTATTTGTTTAACATAGCCAATTTCAGATGCTTTAGGTGCAATATAATTACTTGGAATAGTTGTTTTCATTGCAGCTAAAATTATTAAAAACAAAACCCCACCCGAAATAACAGCTGCAAATTTTAAAAGCAAAGGTTTATGAGGTTCTGTTTCCTTATTTAAATTTAAAAGCATTACTGTAAATAAAAATAATACCATTATAGCCCCTGAATAAACTATTATATGAACTACAGCTAAAAATTGTGCATTAAGCATTACAAAATGGCCTGCAATGGAAAAAAAACATAAAATAAGCCATAACACACTATAAATTGGATTTTTACTAAAAACCACAAATAATGCAGTAAATATTGTAAATGAAGCAAGTAAATAAAATATAATTTGACTAATACCCATATAGATTTTTAAAAAAGCACGCAATAATAGTAATAAGAACTAAATTTTCTAAATACTTTCACAAAGGTTGGGCTTTTGTGGAAAGATTTTAAAAATTAAATTTTTATTCAAACTTAGCTTTTGGTTTGAATAAAATTTAGTTTTAATTAGCAAAAAAATTAAAGTGTATAACTTATGGTTGTAAAAAGTTCAAATTTTGAAGATGAAATTGCAAGAAGGTTTCTTCGTCTTTCTGTATACTTAAATGCATTAGGAATTGTAGGAAATATTATTTCTCATTTGTATTATGCAGCAATTGTAACCTTATTTGGCACAGTGTTTTTTTTTATATTATCAAAATTATTTGAAAATAACTATTATAAAAAAACATTAACTAAAACCAATATAGTAATATCTAATTATGCTTATTTCACTTTAATTTGGTTTTATAACGCTGGTTCATCTGGCAGTACTATCATACTTTTTGTAATATTATTTTTTATAACCTTTGTAATAGTTCCTTCTTCAAAACATCTTTATTTTATTATAGGTGCCTTATTACTAATAATAATACTTTATGTTTCTGAATACTTTTTTCCTCAAATTATATTACAACAATATTCAACTAGGTTTGATAGATTTTTTGATGTTTTTATAATCACTATTTTGGCGCTTTTTTTAATGAAAAATTTAATTGAAGTGATTTCAGAAAGTTATTTAAAGGAACAAAATCTTGTTCATTTAAAAAATATAGAATTAGAAAAAAATAAAAATGAATTAAAAGAAAGCAAAGATTTTTTTAACAAATTAGCCGAAAATCTTCCTGGAATAAGTTACCAATTTGAAATGAATGAAAAATGTGAATTTTGGTTTAATTATGTGAATGGAAATGTATATGATATTTTTGAAATTTTACCTGAAAAAGTTTATAGCGATCATAATTTTGTTTTTAATTTTATGGATAAAAAAGATAGAATTATTTTTTATAGAGAACTTATATATTCATTTAATAATTTAAGTAATTTTAATAATCAACATAAAATAATTACAGTTAGTGGTAAACTTAAATACATTTCAACCCAAGCAAAGCCCGAAAAATTAAGTAATGGAAATGTAGTATGGTATGGCTATAGTGAAGAGGTTACTGAACGAATAAAAGAAGAGGAAATTTTAAAAGAAAGCGAAGAAAAATTAAGATTTATGAGCGAAAATATGAGTGATGGTATTATTGTTTTTGAAAAATCAGGGATTACTTATGTTTCCAATTCATATTCTAAAATTTTTGGATATTCAAAAGCGGAAATCATTGGAAAAAATCAAATAGATAGTCTAAATTTAATTCATCCTAACGATAGAAATGGCTTTTTAAAATCATTTGAAAATGTTGTAAATAATAAGCAACAGAATTTGGTTTATGAATACAGGTATTATCATAAAAAAGGGTATTATGTATGGCGTGAGGACACTTTTAGTATTTTTTATAACGAAAATGGAAATTTTGATAAATTTATTATTTTAATAAGAGACATTACCGAAAAGAAAAATATTAGTTTAAATTTGGAGCAAATGAAAAGCATGCTTGAACAAACTAGTTCAATAGCTAAAGTTGGAGGATGGGAGGTTAATTTGCAAACCAATGAAGTAATTTGGACTGATTTAATTTATGAAATTTATGACCTAAACAAAAAAGAGTTCCATCCAAATATTTATTCAATATTAAGGTATTTTAAAAAAGGAAATAGCCGAGATAAAATAACTGATTTTTTTAAACATGCTAATACCACCGGAAATTATTATGAAGAACAATTAGAATTAGTTTCGGCAAATGGAAAAAATAAATGGGTAAAGGCTATAGGTAAACCCTTATACGAAAATGGAGTTTGCATAAAAGTTTTTGGAACCATACAGGATATTACTATTCAAAAACAACAAGAATTAAAATTAAAAGAATTGGCTTTAGTAGCTTCAAAAACAAATGATGCCATAATTTTTACCGATTCAAAAGCAAAAATACTTTGGGTAAATAATGCATTTGAAAAAATGACTGAGTATACTTTTGAAGAAGTAATTGGCAAAGAACAAAAAGATTTATTATCAGCTCCAAATTCTAACTGGACAATGATTCATAAAATGATGGATTCAACTAAAAAATTTGAAGCAATAAATGCTACTTTGTTAAATTATACCAAAAGCGGAAAACCTATTTGGTTCGATATTTCGGTAACTCCTGTTTTTGACGATTTTGGAGTTTGCACTAACTTTATTGATGTAAAAAAAGATGCTACCGAAAGAGTGGAAAAACAGCAACAGTTGCAAGAATTAACCAAAATAACTTCTGATCAAAATGAACGCCTATTAAATTTTACATATATCATTTCTCACAATATAAGGTCTCATTCTGCTAATATTTCAGGAATAATGAATTTAATTGAAGTATCTGAAAATTTGGAAGAAAAAGAAACTTTTTTCAAAATGCTTAAAACCAGTACCAATAATTTAGAAGAAACTATTCAAAATTTAAATGAAATAATTTCAATACAAAATAATTCTAATCAAAATTATTCTATTTTAAATTTAAAATTAGAAATCGAAAAAACTTTTGCCATTGTTATTGATTCTATTAAAAGTAGTGGTATAAATATAGAGAATGAAGTTTCTGAAACAATTAATTTAAATGTTATTCCAGCATATTTAGATAGTATATTATTAAATTTAATTACCAACGCTATTAAATATCGCTCGTTAGAAAGAGAATCGTATTTAAAAATATCTAATAGCGAAAACGAAAACTGTTTGATTATTTCATTTGAAGACAATGGACTAGGATTAAACTTACAAAAGCACAAAGAAAAACTTTTTGGCATGTACAATACTTTTCATAAAAATTTAAACTCCAAAGGTTTAGGTTTGTTTATAACTAAAAATCAAATAGAAGCCATGGATGGAAAAATAGAAGTAGAAAGTGAAGAAAACAAAGGCTCTATATTTAAAATATATTTCCCTAAAATAAAAAATGATAATATTTAAAAATTAAAATTGCGTATTTAACATTCAAACCTATTTTTGCTCCATAATGACAAACCAAACAATGAACCTTTTTGAAAAACATAAAAACACTTTAACCAATGCTGTAAAAGCTTTAGGCCAAAGAACTTATTACACACCATACCCTGAAAATCCCAAGGGATATGCTGAAGATGCTGATTTAAAAGCTAAAAATTGGATAAGTACTACCATGAACAACGACTTTAAAGGTTTAAAACAAACTGGTGAAACTAGCTGGCATGGTGAGGAAATATCTCCTTTTTTACAAATAGGTGTTGGTGTTCGTTATCCTATTTTTACTGTCGATACATTAATTAATAATGCTACCAAAGCGCAAAATACTTGGAGTAAAACTTCAATTGAAGAAAGAACAGCTATTTTAATTGAGTCTCTAGATAGAATTTCAACCCGTTTTTTTGACATTGCTTACGCAACAATGCACACAACAGGTCAGGCATTTATGATGAGTTTTCAGGCAAGCGGACCACATGCTAACGATAGGGCTTTAGAAGCAATTGCTTCAGGTTATCAAGAATTGACTCGATACCCTCAAAATGTAGAATGGATTAAAAACTTTGGTAAGTTTGATTTAAAAATTAATAAAGATTTTAAACCAGTAGCCAAAGGTGTAGGTTTAGTTATTGGCTGTTCTACATTTCCTATTTGGAACTCAGTTCCTGGTTTGTATGCAACTTTAATAACTGGCAACGCGTGTATTGTTAAACCTCACCCAAAAGCCATTTTACCAATTGCAATTGTTATACAAGAATTACAAAATGTATTGGCTGAAAATGGTTTTGATACCAATACCGTTCAATTGGCTGCCGATAGTTCAGCCAATCCTATAACTAAACAATTAGCTGAAAATAGTGCTGTTAAAATGGTTGATTTTACTGGTAGTTCTGAGTTTGGAAATTATATTGAAACATTACCAAAATTAACCTTTACCGAAAAAGCAGGAGTTAATAGTATAATATTAGATTCAGTTAATGAATTGCAACCAGTATTGGCTAACATTGCATTTTCTGCTAGTTTATATAGTGGACAAATGTGTACTGCACCTCAAAATATTTTTGTAAGTAAAAATGGTGTTCAAACAGCAAATGGAATTGTTAGTTATGACGATGTTGTAAAAGGAATTGCTGATGCAATAACAGGTTTAGTAGATAACCCAAAAGCAGGACCTGGAACTTTAGGAGCCATTCAAGCTGAGGCTACTTACAAAAGAGCAAATGAAGCAAAAAGCTTAGGAGGTGTTTTAGTTTTGGATAGTAAAGCCATTAAAAATGAAGAATTCGTTGATGCAAGAATTGCTACTCCCGTTGTAATTGAAGTAGATAAAACACAAAAGGAAATTTATAACCAAGAATGTTTTGGACCCATATTATTTATTGTTAAAACCGATTCGGTTGAAAATTCGTTAGAATTATGCAAATCACTAGTTATGGAAAAAGGAGCGTTAACTTGTGGCGCATACACAACTAATAACGAAACTAAAGAAACAATTGCTACAGAAATGAATAATGCTTTTGTGCCTGTAACTTTTAATTTTACTGGAGCTGGTTTTATTAATTCACATGCTGCATTTAGCGATTTTCATTTAACAGGAGGAAACCCTGCTGGTAATGCAAGTTTTACCAATACAGAATTTGTAAGCAAGCGTTTTGTTTGGGTTGGAAATAGATATATGTAAATAGTTAATAGTTGTCAGTTGTCAGTTGTTTTTTGAAATGTTAGTTGGATAGCTGAGCATAAATATGCTTGCCTATCCAATTAACACTTAAATACCTAAAAACTCTAACACCTAAACACCTAAACACCTAAACACACAAACTTCAACACTTTTAATAACTCATCTCCACAATTTTTACCACATCTGTAGGAGTAATGTTTTTATGTTCGCCAAGTCCAAGCATACCTCTTGCAGTAAAATTTTTAAATATAAATGGAGCTGCTTCTTTATAATTTTCTGTATACTCGCTTAGTTTTGTTTGTATTCCCAATGAATGAAAAAACGCTTCTGTTTTAGTTATTGCTATCCTTGCTTTTTCATCTACATCACCTTCGTTTATATGCCAAACCCTAGTTGCAAATTGGGCTAATTTTTCTTTTTTACTTTCAAAGTTAAAATTATAATGGCTACCCATAATTATTGCCAATGTTCGTGCATGGTCTATACCAAATAACGCAGTTAGTTCATGTCCAATGGCATGTATTGCCCAATCGGTTGGCACACCTTTTTGTATTAATCCATTTAATGCCATGGTGCAACTCCACATAAACTCACATTGAGCATTGTAATTGGTATTGTCTTTCATTATTTCAGGTGCTACTTCTATCAAGTTTTGCATTATGCTTTCAGCAATTCTATCTTGTAAGTTTGCACCAATAGGGTAGGTCATGTATTGTTCTAAAACATGTGTAAATGCATCAACAATTCCATTTGCAATTTGCCTACGAGGAATTGATGAAATAACAGAAGGGTCTAAAATAGAAAATTGAGGAAATAATCCAGGGCCACCCATTCCAAATTTTTCTTTTGTTTCAGACCTAGAAATTACAGCTCCCGAATTCATTTCAGAACCTGTAGCTGGCAATGTTAAAACTACACCAAATGGCATTCCTACTTCTGTTCTTATTCCTTTTTGTAAAATATCCCAAGTGTTAGTTCCCGTATATAATGCAGCCGATGATAAAAACTTTGTACCATCTATTACCGAACCGCCACCCACTGCTAGCAAATAAGTAATATTTTGGTTTTTTATAATATCTAAAGCATTTAACAAAACTGCATATTCAGGATTGGCAGGAATGCCACCAAACTCTACTACTTCAAAGTTTTTTAATGCTGATTTTACTTGCTCGTAAATACCATTTTTTATTATACTTCCACCTCCATAAAGCATTAATACTTTAGCATTAGCTGGAATTTCGGTAGCTACTTTTTCTATTAATCCTTTACCAAAATATATTTTGGTTGGATTTTTAAACTCAAAATTTAACATATTTTTAGATTATATAATGATAAATACTTTTTATAATTTATTGTTTTAAAATAGATTAATAAAAATTTATTATAAATCTATTTTATTCAAATTAACTCTATTCTTTTTTATATTGGGTATTTTAATTTATTTAGCGGGATAATATAAAAAAATAAAATGAAAAAAATAATAGTAGTATTAAGTTTAGCAGTATTAGCGGCTTTTTCAATTGCTGCAAAAAAACCAAAAATGGCCGATGGATTGTATGTGGAAATGAATACCTCGAAAGGTAAAATTTTATTGCAATTAGAAATGCATAAAGCACCATTAACAGTTGCCAACTTTGTAGGCTTAGCTGAAGGAAAAATTAAAAACGATGCAAAGCCACTAGGAAAACCTTATTACGATAGTTTGTTGTTTCATAGGGTTATTCCAAATTTTATGATTCAAGGTGGCGATCCACAAGGAACAGGACAAGGTGGACCCGGTTATGCTTTCAAAGATGAATTTGACCCTAGTTTGCGTTTTACAGGTCCGGGTATTTTAGCAATGGCAAATGCTGGCCCAACTACAAATGGAAGTCAGTTTTTTATTACCCATGTGCAAACCAGTTGGCTAAACGACAGACATACTATTTTTGGTCATGTTATAGAAGGTCAAGATGTAGTAAATAAAATTACGCAAGGCGATTATATTTTAAAAGTAAAAATTATTAGAAAAGGCAAAGAAGCAAAAAAGTTTAAAGCCGATAAAGTGTTTGAAGAATTAAAGAACAAATAATATAAATTTTATTTTTTAATTCAATTTTGTTTAGACGAATGCAATTCCCCTCTTTGAGGGATGTCCGAAGGACAGAGTGAGGAACAATTAACTAAATTAACAATTCTTACTCAAACTAAAAAAGCTGCTTCAATATATATTGAAGCAGCTTTTTTTATAATTTGAATTAATTGGTAATGGTGCAAAAAATAGTTGGTGTTTTTTAATAAAATAACTAATAATATCAAAGCGTAAATCAGAAAAATAAACTGGCTCTGCTGGAGAGCAACCAAATAGCGATATGATTTACCACGAGAA